>UOFZ01000052.1_pt1 | contig 49277 bp, 40 predicted proteins | sample 1989551 | NCBI WGS metagenome assembly UOFZ01 (sample SAMEA4712198, study PRJEB27164) | hydrothermal vent metagenome | biome: marine basaltic hydrothermal vent biome; feature: marine hydrothermal vent; material: mineral | place: Pacific Ocean | collected 2011-06-14/2011-07-23 | depth 1691 m
TGAGAAAACGATACGCGCCACCGGTATTATTAATCAAGGTGGCCGCTACAGATATGGTGACCGAGTTTTTATTGGTAAACGTCAGGCTCCATGACGGCCAACCATTAAAGGCGGGCGTAACCCGGCCAAAGTTTACGGCAGATTGAACGGCCTGCGCGGTTAGCGTTCCCCCGGATACCGAGCTACTGCTCAGCGTTTCGCCCGACAGCGAGACTGGCGCGGGAGGCGTTATCGTAACCGGCGTGCCGGGCGCTTGCAGCGACACGCTCGAAGCGGCGGCAAGGCCTGCATCATAGGTCATGGCCAGCTTATGCGCGGCTATCTCGGGAATATTAAAGGTGTGATCGATTCCCCCGTGTTGTATCCGAAGGGTGTGGGTGTAAACCGCCGGAATGGCGGCCCACGTGGTGGTGACGGTGGTGGGAAAGGGAAGATTGCCCGGCAACACGGTCAGATATTCAGAAACAATCTCCCGGCCACCGATTATCGCGTTCATTTTTGCATTCGCCTGGTTTGCGTGCAGATATGTCTTCAAATTAGCTGCGTATCCAACCAGCTTGCTGCTCAGACCACTAACATCCAGATTTTGAATATCATCCGTCCCCACGACCCCTCCGGCCGTTGCTAACAGATCACTGCGCAAATACCCCATTTTAGCCTTGAGATCCACGCCGGTAGTATTGGTATACCGTTTGAACGCCGGATCAAATAGATGCAGGGCACCCTTGACGGCCGCCTGCACCCAGACGCGATCCAGTGTCGTGCTGGCGGGGGAAACCGTACCGGGTATACCACCACCACTGAGTAGCTCAGTGATGATGGCGGGGTTTGCATCAATACCTAACCAGTGCTGCATATCACGTTGATCGGGGGTGGAAAAATTGGGAATGGTCATCTGACCGAAAACAAAATCTGCGCTATACCCACTCGCCCTGAGCAGGGCAATCATCAGTGCCGCCTGGTCAAAATCATTCCCACTGCGATCAAGCAGGGTCAGCACCGGGCCTTTCAGGTAGCCATAATACGGAACATAGTCGATGTGATTATGCACAAACTCATAAATCAATGTGGGATCATTTTGCAGGGCGCGGGCCAGAGCGGTGATCTCGGCCGCCGCTTTTGGCACGGCGGCAGCCGTTAGCGATGACACCGTTAATGTGTTCCGGGCGGCGGAAAGATAATAATCATTCGCCTGTTGCGGGCTGACTGATTCAGCCGCTCCCAGCATCCAGCCAGGACCAGCCAGGACCAGCCACCCCAGCAGACACCATTGATGCCGGTAATAAAATGATCCCGATGATAATGAACTGGCGCAAGAGTTGATGTGATATTGCCTTCCATGACGGACAGGGTAAGCGTTCCATGCTAACAACCTCTAAAGTTTGATTATTCTGTCTATGTCTATGTTTACATTTATATCCTCCTGATATGACATGGGTATTGCATTTTTGTGATGGAAATACGTAAATAGCTTACACCCCCGCATACCTGCCAATCAGTATATGCCCCCCATTTTGCAACAACAATTCATTATCAATTTAAGATACATACGAATTCGCTTTGGAGATCTCTGAGAGCTTAATGATGTTCCCACTCACCTTCGTCATTCATGCAAACACCAACCACTTTATTTACAATTAATTTTGAATCGGACCATGCTTGCAGAAGCAAGTCACGACATGGCCTGTCATCTTTTGAATAAATTCTGTTCAGGCTAACCTTGAAGATTTTTCCTGTGTCACTATTTTTCCATTTGTGCGAACTATTCAGTTTGCCATTCGCCAGTAAATTCTGGCCATGCTTTTTAACCAGGAGAAGATCTTCTTCAGTATAATTATGGGCTTCATCTTTGCTCATTCTCAGTATGCTATTGGCAAAATCGCCCACTATCTTAAATGGAGCGGTTAACAGGCCGCCAATTGCGCCGGTTAACACTCCGGAACTTGCCTCGCTGGCAGCTGAGCCAGCCTTGCTTATAAGGCCATCAACCCGATCCAGGGTTGCGGGTACTTCTTTTCTTACTTCTCCAAGTTGTATTAGTGCATCAGAAGCAATTGGGTGGTAGGCTTTCATTTCTGCCGATATGGAATCAACCGATGTCAGTACTGAAGGCAATTGTTTTCGTACAGCTGCGACTTCATTAAGCACCAGAGGAAGTTGCGCCCTGGTCTTATTTACCTCGGCCAGAATCGGGGGGGATCGATTCGCGCACATGTTTAAGTTCATCAAGAATTGCCGGGATCTGTTTTCGTGTTGCTCTGACTTCAACGAGGATTGGAGGGATCAAGCTTCTGATCTGGCTGACTTCGTCCAGTACGGGTCCGGTCTTGTCACTGGTTGTACGAATATTTTCCAGTATCGCTGGAACCTGACGGATAAAACGGGACAACTCAAAAGTGAAATAGACCAGCGATGCCGCTAGCGCCAGAATACTGATAGCCAGTAAGTTTAAAGCTTTTCTATTTTTATCTGCCATTGTAATTAACCGGGATTCAGTATCAATGACAATTTAAGTTAGCGTAAAATTCCACGTCCGGAATTTTCGATAAATTCTGCAAACAAACGAACTTCATCATACTCTTCGGCTACTGCGCTTAAACGTGATCGAGCTTCCTCGGCAGTCAGTCCTGAACGATAAACGGTTTTATAGGCCTCCCGCAGTTCCCGAATAAGATCACGGGAATAACCATGTCGTTTCAAGCCTTCGATATTGAGTCCATGCGGGTGCGCAGGATTCCCATTAACCAAGGTATACGGTGTAACGTCCTTGCCAATGGCGCTGGCCATGCCACAGAAAGCATGCATGCCGATATGGCAGAACTGGTGTATCAGCGTAAAACCACCCAGGATAGCGTAGTCATCCACTCGTACATGCCCTGCCAGAGAAGCTCCATTGGAAAAAACCGTATGATTGGCAATAATGCAGTCATGCGCGATATGGATATACGCCATCAACCAGTTATCATTACCGATTGAGGTTATACCACCGCCATCTTCAGTACCGCGATGAATGGTGACAAATTCACGGATGGTATTGCCATCACCGATTATAAGCTTCGAGTTTTCACCATGAAATTTCTTATCCTGAGGTACCTCACCAATGGAGGCAAACTGAAAAATGCGGTTGTTACGACCTATTGTTGTTGGACCATTGATAACAACATGAGGGCCAATCCAGCTTCCTTCACCTATCTCGACATTTGCGCCAATAACTGAAAAAGGACCGACACTGATACCTTTTGCCAAATTAGCATCAGGATCAATGACGGCTCGCGGGTCGATACTCATCATATTTCTCGTTCAGCACACATGATTTCAGCACTGCAGGCAAGCTGGTCTTCGACTGTTGCCTGGGTTGCGAATTTCCAGATCCCGCGTCGCTCCTTGATAAAATCAACCCGCAACTGTAACTGATCCCCCGGCTCAACCTGGCGCTTGAAACGAGCTTTATCAATACCGGCAAGATAAAAAAGGCTGTTACCATCATCCTTGCGGCTGGTACTGATAGCGGCAAGAATAGCTGTAGCCTGGGCCAGACATTCAGTAATGAGAACACCGGGCATCACCGGACGCAGTGGAAAGTGACCGGTAAAATGCGGTTCATTATGGGAAACATTCTTCAACGCTAGAAGATACTCACCGGCTTTGTAATCCAGAACCCGATCAATTAATAGAAAGGGATAGCGATGAGGCAGGTGCCTCAATATTTCATTAATATCCATTGAATTCACAGACAGTCTCTCCACAGCTGTTTTTTTTATTTACAAAAAATTCCGCGAGGGCGACCGAAGGAAGTGCCTATAGCGAGCAGTATTACATCAGTGTTACCTGAAAATTATCAGGCCTATTTTCTATGCTTTTTCTTGCTCAGGCGCTTAATAATTTTGTCGGTGATATCCACTCGCTTACTGGCGAACATGACGCTATCACCAAGAATAACGTCATAGTGTTCTTCTTTTGCCAACGACACAATTGCTTCATAAACCTTCTGCTGCAGATTATTCAACTCTTCATTTCGACGCAGGTTCAGATCCTCGTTGAACTCTTCCTGAGTCCGCTTGATATCTCGTTTCATGGTCAGCAGTTTGCGCTCTTTTTTCTTTCTCACTGTTTCACTCATGACCGCAGAGTCACGGTTCATTTCGTCTTCCAGTTTTTTCAGTGCCTTCTGCATGAGCACAATTTTTTTATCGCGCGGCTCAAATTCGGCTTGCAGTTTGACACGTGCACGTTCAGCCTGTGGCGCTTCCTGCAAAACCCGTGCACTGTTAACAAAACCGATTTTTATTTCCTGGGCACGCGTATTAAACGACAGAAAAAAGCTGAAGCTTAACAGTAACAGTAACAGTCTTCTGCTGGCGGATTGTTTGTTCAACATTAATAGGACTCTCTTGTATTTTTACCAGTGCATTCATTTAAAAATAGCGTTTAAAACGGTGATCCCATGGTGAACTGGAAAGTCTGAAGTCGATCACTAGGCTGATTATTCAGTGGCACCGCATAACTGAAGCGCATGGCACCCACTGGCGCCAGCCATAAAAATGCCATACCAACCGACTGTCGGAGTTGCTTGAATTCTATTTTTTCCTGAGCTGCAAACACATTACCAATATCAAAGAAGGCGCTGATTCGAGTCGAAGCCGATTTCTCAGAAAATGGGTTCGGTAAAATAAGTTCAATATTGCCGACAAATTTCTTGTCACCACCAACGGTGTAATTGGTCCGCGCATCAAGTGGTCCCAACGAGTTACTTTGATAACCACGCACCGAGTTACTACCGCCGGCGTAATAACGTTGAAACGGTGGTAGGGAATCGGTATTGCCGTAGCCTTTAGCATAGCCCACCACTCCCTTGAGCATCAGCGTTATCTTCTTGCCCAGAGAAAAATACTGCACATGCCGCAGGTTCAGTTTGTAATATTGCAGATCACTGCCAGGTAGCGTCACATCCGCACCCGCCCGGGTATAGGCACCAGACGTCGGTAATATCCGACGGTTTCTGCGATCCCGCAACCAGGACACTCCAGCATTGAAAGTGCTATAGACATTACCATTTTTATCAATAAAATCAAGTATATCCTGTGCCGTGTAGGTTGCATCTGAAAATAAACCGGTACTATCGTAACCCAGAGTGAACTGGGAACGATCAGTTTCATTCAAGGGTAGGCCATAACTAACTGATAATCCGTGGCTTTCTGTTAGATAGTTGGTGACATAGATAGTTCGGGTATCCAGCTTGCGGTAATAGAGTCTGAAACCGCGGCTAATACCATCCGGAGTATAGTAAGGGTCTGTATAGTTCAGGCTGATATTAGAACTCACGCTACTTCTGTCGATCGAGATTCCCACTTGCTTGCCCGTACCAACAAAGTTCTGTTGAGTAATCGCCATGTTAATCATGGCACCCTGGCTATCAGAATACCCCACCCCAGCGGTTAAGTTGCCCGTTGGTCGTTCAGAAACAGTAAAATTGACATCAACCTGATCAGTCGTACCCGGCACTGATGGCGTTTCAACATTCACCTTGTCGAAGAAACCCAGCCGGTCAAGGCGAGTGCGTGACGTCGAAACCAGTTTGGTTGACATCCAGTCTCCTTCCATCTGTCGAATTTCGCGTCGGATTACTTCGTCCTTTGACTTGCTGTTGCCGCTGATGTTGACCCTGCGCACATACACTCGCCGCCCGGGATCGATAAATATAGTCAGACCTACCGTGCGTGTATCTTTGTCTATATCGGGCACGATATTAACATTCGCAAACGCATAGCCCTCTTCTGCCAGACGATTGGATATGCGTTCATTAGTGTCGAGGCTTTTGCGCCGGGAAAAGATATCATCGGCCTTCACACTCACCAGTGGCCACAGTTCTTTTTCAGATACGATCAGATCACCGGCCAGTTTGACACTGCGAATCTTAAACTCGTTACCTTCGCTCAGGTTGATGGTGATATAAACTTCTTCCTTATCGGGCGTCAAAGAAACCTGGGTGGAATCAATTTTGAAATTAATATAACCGCGATCCAGATACCATGACTTGATGGTTTCAAGATCCGCAGCCAGCAATTGTTTGGAATATTTATTGCGTCCGCCAAATAGCGAGTCCTCGCCCAACTTCATGTGCTTGAGTAAGGTTTGACTGCTGAATTTCTTGTTACCGGTAATAGTAATTGCTGCAATCTCGGCTGGATCACCCTCGGCAATCTTGATCGTTACATCCACCCGGTTACGTTCGAGCTGTTCTGTTTTTGCTGTAACCTTCACCCCGTATTTACCCAGGCTGTAATATTGGCGTTTAAGTTCCTGCTCAATTTTATCCAGTAGTGAACGATCCAGTACCCGGCCCTTGGCCAGACCTAACTGTTTGAGTGAGGTTTTAAGCTGGTCCGTGGTAATATCCGAATTACCTTCAAACTTGACATTGGCAATGGCTGAACGTTCAGCGACAAAAATCACCAGCACATTGCCGTCACGTTCAATCCGCACATCCTTGAAATAGCCGCTTTTGTAAAGTCGGCGAATAGCCTGCGCACCCAATTTTTCATTCAGTGTGTCGCCAATCTTGACCGGCAGATAGTTAAATACCGTACCTACGGTAATTCGCTGCAATCCTTCAAGTTGAATATCTTTAATAACAAAGGGATCGTAGGCAAAGGCAAGCTTTCCTACAAAACAACTTATTAATGTTAAGGCAAGCTTTTTTTTCATTAAACACTTAACTTCCAGTTCTTAATTGAGCAAGCGCACAATATCATTGTACAGAGCCAAACTCATTAACAATACCAATGCCGCAACACCGATTTGTTGACCAATAATTTCTGTTTTTTCGGAAACCGGACTGCCTTTGACAGCTTCAACCAGATAGAACATCAGGTGTCCACCATCCAGCACCGGTACCGGCAACAGGTTTAAAATACCCAGACTAATACTTACAATAGCGAGAAAATCAAGAAACCGGGCCAGCCCGGCACTGGCCGAGTGACCGGCATATACCGCGATATTCAGGGGGCCGCTCAGATTTTTTACCGAGATCTCACCGCTGACAATCTTGCCCAGCATTTTCAGCGTTAGCCAGGCATTGCTCCAGCATTTGTCCCAGGCATTCGTCATAGCAGCAAATACACCATAACGATACAGCACCCTGTTCGCATCGCTCACATAAGGTCCAATACCCAGCCTACCAATCGTCTTACCATCATACTCGGCAGACATGGTATGCACGGGAACTTCTATTTCAGAACCATTCCGTTCAATCCGCAATAACAGATCCTGATTCGGTCGTGCACTAACAATTTTAACCAGCTCCATCCAGTTATTGACGACCTTGTTATCAATGCGAAGAATACGATCTTCCTTCTGTAAACCCGCTTTTGCCGCCGCCGAATCATCTACCACTCGACCTACGATTGATTTTAGTTTTTCACGCCAGGGGCTAAAGCCAAGGATCTCGAATAACTTGCCCGGCTCCAGCTCCTGCTTGCCCTGTGATAGATCCAGTTCTGTCGTAAAGCTCTGCCCATCCTTGCTCTGCAGAGTCATTTTTACGCTGTCTCGATCTACCATAACCGGCAACAGGGTTTCCAAGGCCACATCCCAGATCGGGGTCGGCTTGCCGTCAATTGCCAAAATTTTCTGACCCGGGGCGAGTCCCGCCTGGGCAGCCGGCGAGTCTTTTTGCACGTCACCGATGATCGGTGCAATGCCATGGACGCCGATGATAAACATCATCCAGTAGGCAAATATGGCAAAAATAAAATTGAAGGCCGGGCCGGCAAAAACAATCGCAAAGCGAGTACGCAAAGACTGGCGATCAAAAGCCCGATGCACCTCTGCTTCTGGCACATCGCCTTCACGACCATCCAGCATTTTTACATAGCCGCCCAGTGGCAGGCTGGCAATCACAAACTCGGTCTGATCGTCACCGAAGGTTTTTTTCCACAACGGTTTGCCAAAACCGATAGAAAAACGCAGGATCTTCACCCCCAGACGGCGCGCCACCCAAAAATGACCAAACTCATGAATGGCCACCAATAAACTGATGGCGATCAGAAAGGCACCTAAACTATATAAAACATCAAACATGGCTAACCTGCTTTTTCACCCGCCAGTAACAGTTTTCCGGCCACATCTCGCGCCCGGGCATCTTCCTCAAGAATCACATCCAGTGAAGCCGCTTCCTGTGCGCTTATCGTTTGCATAACCTTCTCAACCAGCGTGGCGATAGCCGTGAACGCAAGCCGCTGTTCCAGAAAAGCCTGCACGGCCACTTCATTAGCAGCATTCAATATTGCTGGCATAGTCCCGCCTGTGCGAATCGCCTCTTCAGCAAGCCGCAAACAGGGAAAACGATCATAGTCTGGCTTCTGAAACTCCAGTTTTACACCGGAAAAAAAATCCAGCCGCGTCACCCCTGATGGCATACGTTGAGGCCAGGCCAGAGCATGGGCGATGGGAGTGCGCATATCAGGCATGCCCATTTGCGCCAGCACCGACCCATCAACATATTCCACCATGGAATGAATAATACTCTGTGGGTGTACAACAATCTCAATATTATCGGGTGAGGTATCAAATAACCAACAGGCCTCAATCAATTCCAGGCCCTTGTTCATCATGGTCGCAGAATCGACCGAAATTTTGCGCCCCATGCTCCAGTTAGGATGCGCGCAGGCTTGATCCGGTGTCACCCGGTGCAATTCATCCAGTGGTGTATTTCGAAATGGCCCACCTGAGCCGGTAAGCAGAATTTTTTGCACCCCGGTTGCAGCCAGACCATCACGATAATTTTCTGGCAGCGTTTGAAAAATAGCATTGTGTTCACTGTCGATAGGCAGCAGTTCGGCTCCGCTTGTGTGTACCGCATCCATAAAAAGATGCCCGGACATCACCAGCGCTTCTTTATTGGCCAGCAATATCCGTTTGCCTGCTTCGGCGGCAGCCAAGGTCGGTAATAACCCCGCGCCGCCAACGATAGCGGCCATGACATAGTCTGTTTGTGCCAGACTGGCAACCTCGATCAAGCCACTCAGTCCTTGCCGAACCTGGGTTGTCAGACCCGCCTGTTTTATTTTTTGCTGTAACTGCTGCGCCGCATCTGCATCCACCATTACCGCAAATTCCGGCTGCACAGCCTGACACTGCTGAAATAAGCGCTCAACCTGGGTATTTGCAGTCAAGGCAATAACCTGAAAACGCTCTTTCTGCTGCGCGAGCACATCCAGCGTACTTACGCCGATGGAGCCGGTAGAACCCAGAATGGTGATGCCTGTCATACCTTACCCACAATTAACAGCATACCGCCGAGGAAAAAAGGTGCTGCCGACGTAAGGCTATCGATTCTGTCCAGAACGCCACCATGTCCCGGCAGTAAAACACCACTATCTTTTATATTCACCTGCCGTTTGAACAGGCTTTCAGTCAAATCACCGGCAATAGAAATGGCGGTAACAACTACCGCTAAAATGACAAATTTCAGCAGCGGCAGTTCAAAATAAAATGCGCTGGCAATCGCCAGTAACATCGCTGCCAGCATAGCCCCTGCCACGCCTTCCCAGCTCTTCCCCGGACTCACCTTGGGCAGTAATTTTCGTCGCCCCCACTGACGCCCGGAAAAATAGGCCGCGCTGTCGGCTGACCAGATCAGCAACAACAACAGCAATACATAGGCCGGACCAAATGCGGGAGCAGATCGTAGGGTAATCAACGCCATAAAAGGCGGCAGCAACAGTACAAACCCCACCAGAGCCTTAATAAATTGATGGCCACGCAAATAATCCCGGCCCCTGGAATAAGCCAGAATCAACCATACAGCATATGACCACCAGCACAGGGACAAAGCCAGAACAAATAAAATCAGTCCCGGATCATCATGTTTCCAGAGCAGGTACAGGCATATACCAAATAATAATAAATATACAAGCCGTATCAGTGGGTTTTTGATCTCACAGATCCGGGTCCACTCCCAGGCTCCCAACATAACAAACAGGGCCAGCAAAAAAACAAAACCCGCATCCGGTAATTTAAAGATTCCCCAGATTACAAGCGGAATAAGAATGGCTGCAGTAAACAGACGCTGTTTAAGCATTACGCAGCTTTTCTATCTGGTCGCCTGTATGGCCAAACCGACGCTGGCGTCCAGCAAATGATGACAGGGCTTTATCGAACTCATTGCGATCGAAAACCGGCCAGAGGGTATCAGTAAAATACAGTTCGGTATAGGCAAGTTGCCAGATTAGAAAATTACTGATGCGCTGTTCGCCGCCGGTGCGAATAAACAGATCGGGATCCGGCTGGTCACTCATGGAGAGTTCAGCGCCGATCATTTCGTCTGTAATTTCCGCAGCCTGTATCTCTCCACGCACGGCTTTAGCCACCAGCTTCTGTAGCGCCTGCAGAATGTCCCATTTACCACCATAATTAGCCGCCACATTCAGGAGCAGACCATCATTATCAGCCGTCAACTCTTCAGCTTTGACGATACGCTTCTGGATACGTTCAGGGAAGGCACTATGCTCGCCGATAACTCGCAACTTGATATTATTGCGATGCAACTTTTTGACTTCACGATCCAGGGCGATAAAAAACAGGTCCATCAGCAGGCCCACTTCTTTTGCCGGTCGGCGCCAGTTTTCACTGGAAAATGCAAATAAGGTCAGAACTTCGATTTCAAGTTCCCGGCAGGCCTTGACTATTTCACGTACGGTTTCCACGCCACGCCGATGTCCGACAATACGGGGTTTCTTTTGTGCCTTGGCCCAACGCCCATTGCCATCCATAATGATAGCCACATGGCGTGGAAGCTCACGGCTTACATCAATCACGCCCGATTCATTATCATGCATGACTTGATCGCAAAGTAAATAATAATTTCTTCACCCTATAAGTCCCCTTATTCAAATTTCCATCAAATCCTTTTCCTTATCTTTCAGCAGCGCGTCAATCATCGCAATATGGCGGTCGGTTATTTTTTGCACATCTTCCTGCGCATGACGCTCTTCATCTTCGGTAATTTCCTTGTCTTTCTGTAACGATTTGAAGTCACTCAGTACATCACGACGAATATTGCGCACCGCAACCTTGGCGCCCTCCCCTTCATTGCGCACAATCTTGATCATGTCCTTGCGCCGTTCTTCCGTCAGAGGCGGCAGGGGTACCCGAATCACCTCACCCGCGGTCATGGGATTCAGCCCCATATCGGACGTCATAATTGCTTTTTCAATCGGCGCTACCATCTGTTTTTCCCACGGGGTTACGGCCAGAGTACGCGCATCGGAAACAGAAATATTGGCCACCTGGCTCAGGGGGACCTGGGAGCCGTAATAGTCAAGGGTAATGTGATCCAGCAAACTGGTGTGTGCACGCCCGGTTCTGATCTTGCTAAGATCATTTTTAAGCGCTTCGATACTTTTTCCCATGCGGGTTTCAGCATCTTTTTTTAATTCGTCAATCATGCATCGCCTCTGCTTAAACTTGTGGAGCCTTGCTGCGAATTATTCGACCAGCGTGCCTACATTGTCACCCTGGATCATCCGCAGCAAGGCGCCTTCTTCATTCATATTATAAACCCGGATGGGTACTTTATTATCCCGGCACAAAACAATCGCCGTGGTATCCATCACACCCAGCTTTTCTTCAATCACCTGATCATAACCGAGATGCTCATAGCGCACTGCAGTCTTGTCTTTCATGGGATCAGCGTTGTAAACCCCATCTACCTTGGTGCCCTTGATAACCACATCGGCGTTAATTTCGATGCCGCGCAGACTGGCAGCAGAATCCGTGGTAAAAAAAGGATTGCCCGTGCCTGCAGCAAAAATAACCAGCCGCCCTTTTTCCAGGTGACGCACCGCACGCCGGCGAATATAGTCTTCACAAACACTGTTAATAGAGAGCGCCGACATTACCCGCACGCGCAAAGTTTTCTGTTCCATGGCATCCTGCATGGCCAACGCATTAATAACCGTGGCCAGCATCCCCATGTGATCCGCCGAGGTTCGATCCATGCCACTGGACGCCAGGCTAACACCACGAAAAATATTGCCGCCACCAATGACCATGGCAACCTGCACACCGACATCAATCAGTGACTTGACCTCATTGGCAATGCGCGTAAGGATGGCTGGTGAAATACCGAAATCCTGCTCACCCATCAGCGCTTCACCACTGAGTTTCAATAAAATACGTTTATAGCGGATTGAGCTTGTCATGTTTTTCGCTTATTTACATCTAAACCAGGTTAGATGCGCAGAGTTTGAAACTGGGTTCATCAGGTGGGCGCGCATCGTAACCCACTCATTATCGGTCATATTAAAGAAATTTCTGCTTAATTCCACCCTTCGACAAGCTCAGGGCGAACGGAATTAAGCAAAGCTTCCTTAGTTTTAGCCTTTCATTTGCGCGGCAACTTCTTCGGCAAAGTTTTCGCTCTTTTTCTCAATCCCTTCGCCAACCTGGTAGCGAACAAAACCCGCCACGCTGGCACTGGCCTTATCCAGCAGTTGGGCAATAGTTTGATCCGGATCTTTGATGAAAGGTTGACCCAGCAGGGTGACTTCCTTGAGATATTTTTTGATTCGACCCGACACCATTTTCTCAACGATTTCCGCTGGCTTGCCACTTTCAGCCGCCTGGGCGGAAAAAATTTCGCGTTCTTTTTCTATCAGCGCCGGTTCCACATCTGCTTCTGATATGCAGACTGGGTTACTGGCGGCAATATGCATGGCGATATCTTTACCCAGAGCTTCATCACCACCCTCAAGATTAACCAGCACAGCAATACGCTCACCATGTTTATAGGCAGCAAGCTGCCCCTTGCTCTCGATAATATCGAAACGACGTACCGACATATTTTCACCTACTTTGGCGATCAGGTTTTTACGACTGTCTTCAACACTGACACCATCGGCCAGAGCAGATGTCAGCAGAGCATCCAGATCCGCCGGTTTGTTATCCAGGACACACTGAGCGACTGCCTCGACAAAATTTTTGAAATCATCGCCCTTGGTGACAAAGTCGGTTTCGCAGTTGACCTCAACAATGGCGGCAAATTTACCGGCATCATCAATCCGGATAGATACCAGACCTTCAGCCGCAACTCTGCCTGCCTTCTTGTCAGCCTTGGCCATGCCGGACTTGCGCATATTTTCAATCGCAGTATCAATATCGCCATCGGTTTCCACCAACGCTTTCTTGCATTCCATCATGCCTGCGCCTGTGCGTTCACGCAGTTCTTTAACCAATGCAGCAGTAATTGCCATTTTTCAATCCTCTTAAAACTTCTATCAAAACTATATTTTTCTGTAAAGGCAGTAACCACGCATATTTATTTAAAAAAGGGGGCTACGCCCCCCTTTTTTTACACTACCTTTGTTGCTAACTATCTCGGCCTAACCTGGATAAACCACAAGATATAAGTACCTTTACGAAATAATTGTCCAGCAAACGCGCAGAAAATTATTTCTAAGATACTAATATCAATGCACCTGGCTGGCTGGCTCGGCGCCAACAGTATCGGTATCGGTATCGGTAGCGGTATCGGTATCGGCTTCAGTTTCTATTTCTTCTACTGCAACAAACTCATCCTTGCTGGTCTTGTCACTCATAGAATGACTGGCGCGACCATCAAGAATCGCAGCAGATACGCCCTGTGCATACAGCGTGACAGCCCGAATCGCATCATCATTACCAGGAATAACATAATCAATGTTATTGGGTGAATGGTTGGAATCGACCACACCAACAATCGGAATACCCAGCTTCACGGCTTCGCTAACAGCAATGTGTTCATAACCTACATCAATTACAAACAGGGCGTCAGGCAAACCATTCATGTCCTTGATACCGCCCAGGCTGCGATCCAGTTTAATCAGTTCACGATTAAGCGTCAGAATTTCTTTTTTGTTCAGGCCTTCAAACTTGCCACCCACGTTCATGGCTTCCAGTTCTTTCAGACGATTGATGGACTGCTTGACCGTTTTGAAGTTTGTCAGCATACCACCCAGCCAGCGGTGATTCACAAACGGCATACCGCAACGTTCGGCTTCTTCACGAACGACTTTCTGTGCAGAACGCTTGGTACCGACAAACAGAATTTTACCTTTTTTACTCGCCAGAGAACCGATGAAATTCATGGCCTCATTATATAACGGCAGGGTTTTTTCAAGGTTGATAATATGGATTTTGTTGCGCTCGCCAAAAATGTAGGGAGCCATTTTGGGATTCCAGAAACGTGTCTGGTGGCCAAAGTGGACACCCGCTTCCAGCATCTGTCGCATGCTTACGTCAGTCATTGTCTTTCTCCTGTTAGGGTTTTGCCTTCCATACACCCCATCAGCCAACCGCCCGCCAGAGATTATTCTCCAAATCAGGCAGCACCCGGGCCGATGTGCCGGTATATGTGCGGATTAACCCCGCATATTGCGGGGATTTGATTTTTCCGGTCCAGGGCAAAATTCTCCCTGCAGCCAGATTTCATATTTTCAGATTCATTTGCTAAATCTGCGCGCGCTTTATACCATAAAGCGCTAGTCACAACAATGAAAACACCTAAAACCAGAGGAAATCAGCTCCCCGCCCTGCGTAGAATCCGGCATCAAAAACTGACAGTCGCCGGCAACTGAGCCGGGTGGCTGAAGCATAAAAAATATGAGCGTCATTATCAAAACTGCCGAAGAAATCGAAAAAATGCGCATTGCTGGCCGCCTTGCCGCCGAAGTCCTGGAAATGATCGAACCCCACGTCCAGATCGGTATCACCACTAACGAGCTGGATCGCCTCTGTCATGACTATATTGTCAATCAACAACAGGCCATTCCGGCACCACTAAACTACCACGGTTTTCCCAAATCCATCTGTACCTCGCTCAACCATGTGGTCTGTCATGGCATTCCCAGCGACAAGAAATTGAAAAAAGGCGACAATATCAACATTGACATCACCATCATCAAGGATGGCTTCCACGGCGACACCAGCAAAATGTTCCACGTCGGACAGCCTTCGGTGCAGGCGCAACGACTGGCGAAAATAAGCTATGAATGCCTGTTGATCGGCATCGAACTGGTCAAACCGGGGATTCAGCTCGGCGATATCGGCCATGCCATCCAGAAACACGCCGAGTCTCATCACTATTCTGTGGTCCGCGAATACTGCGGCCACGGCATAGGCCAGGCCTTCCACGAAGAGCCTCAGGTGCTGCACTACGGTTCGGCAGGAACAGGAATCGTGTTAGAACCCGGCATGACCTTTACTATCGAACCCATGATCAATGCCGGCAAACGGCAGGTCAAACTGCTGAAAGACGGCTGGACTGTAGTCACCCGTGATCACGCCCAATCCGCCCAGTGGGAGCACACCGTTCTCGTTACTGCCGATGGCCATGAGGTACTGACCCGCCGCCCAGAGGAAAATTTCTGAATGCATCGTTATCAGCAGCAACTCCATTCTTCCCGCCAGATTGTCACCGAACTCTTTGATATTGAAGCCTTTGATCAAGCACTTACAGAAACCAAGCAACCCCTTTCCCTGTTTCGCCAAACGCTGAAAAATGCCGCACAAACACTGAAAGAACTGTTCCTCGCCGGGCGCGTCGCCACCGAACTGGTGCTGGCACGCGCGCATCTGGTGGATTTGCTCATCGTCCGCGCCTGGCGGCTGTACTTTGATGCCGATGATCAGGATATCGCCTTGGTAGCCGTCGGCGGTTACGGTCGACACGAACTGCACCCCGGTTCGGATATCGATGTACTGATCCTGCTGCGCGATTCCGATGAACCCTATAAAACGGCTATCGAAGGTTTTTTGCTGTTTCTCTGGGATATCGGCCTGGAAATCGGCCATAGCGTTCGTAATATCGAAGAATGCGCCGAGGAAGCCGCGCGCGATATTACTGTCGCCACCAATCTTCAGGAATCCCGTCTACTCAACGGCCCGCAAAACCTGTTCGACGCCCAATGCAAACTCAATGCACCGGATCAGGTCTGGCCGGGACCGGATTATTTCCGGGTCAAACTGGAAGAGCAGAACGCCCGCCATCTGAAATATCACGAAACCGCCTACAACCTCGAACCCAACATCAAGGAAGGGCCGGGGGGGCTGCGCGACATACAAATGATCGGCTGGGTGGCCAAGCGCCACTTCGGCGTCGACACCCTGCACGAACTGGTGGATCACGCCTTTCTGACCGAGCAGGAATATAAAACCCTGCACGAAGGCCAGGCCTTTCTCTGGCAGATCCGTTTTGGCCTGCATGTACTAACCGGTCGGCGTGAAGATCGCCTGCTGTTCGATCACCAGCGCAGCCTGGCGCGACAATTCGGCTACCGCGACAAGTACAACCGGCTGGCGGTCGAACAATTCATGAAACAGTACTACATCACGGTCATGGAACTGAGCCGTCTAAATGAAATGTTGTTGCAACTGTTCAAGGAAGAAATCCTTTATGCCAACAATTCCGCAGAGCCGGTCGTTCTGAATAAACGCTTTCAGTTACGCAAGGGCTTTATCGAAGCCCGCCATGAAGGTATTTTTCGCCACTACCCTTTTGCTTTGCTGGAAATTTTTTTATTGCTGCAACAGCATCCTGAAATCAAGGGCGTGCGTGCCAATACCATTCGCCTGATCCGCGACCACCGTTATCTGATCGACGAAAGTTTTCGCAGTGATCTGCGCTGCCGCAGCCTGTTCATGGAAATATTCCGTCAGAGCCACGGCCTTACCCATGAGTTGCGGCGCATGAATCTCTACGGCATTCTGGCGGCCTACATTCCGGCCTTCAGTAATATCGTCGGCCAGATGCAGCACGATCTGTTTCACGCCTATACGGTTGACGAACATACCCTGCGAGTCATTCGCAACCTGCGCCGTTTTACCGTTCCCGAATTCCGGCATGAGTTTACCCTCAGCAGTGAATTGATTGAAACCATCCCCAAACAGGAACTCCTGCTGCTGGCCGGACTGTTTCACGATATTGCCAAAGGCCGCGGTGGCAGCCATTCAGAACTGGGTGCCATGGATGCAACTGAGTTCTGCCAGCGGCATGAACTGAGCGCCTATGATACGGACATCGTTGCCTGGCTGGTTAAAAGCCACCTGCTCATGTCGGCCACCGCCCAGCGGCAGGACATCAGCGATCCCGATGTGGTCTACCAGTTCGCCCTGCAGGTGGGCGATATCCAGCACCTGAATTATATTTACTTGCTCACCGTCGCCGATATTCGCGCAACCAGTGACTCAGTCTGGAATGCCTGGAAGGACTCACTGCTGAAACAGCTTTATCACGCCACCCGCCGCACCCTGCGCCGCGGACTGGACAACCCCCTGATGCACGCCGAACATATCGCCAAAGTGCAGAAGCAGGCCCGTGATCTGCTGGAAAAGGAAAACCTGAAAAAAGCCGATATCAAACGGCTCTGGGACGAACTGGGCGATGAATATTTTCTGCGTTACGATGCTGATGAGATCAGCTGGCACACCCACGATATCCTGCACACCTGCGAAGACGATCTGCCACTGATTCTCTGTCGCCGGGCCAGTCAGCGCGGCGGTACTGAAATTTTCATCTATACCCGCAACCGCCGCAACCTGTTCGCCACCATTACCCTGGTGCTGGAACAACAGGGCATGAACGTAGTGGATGCCCGCATATTTTCATCCTCCAGCGATTTTACCCTCGACACCTTTCTTATTCTTGACGCTGACAACCGGCCAGTCCGGGATCAGCACATTATTGCCCACCTGCACCGCATACTGCAGGAGAAAATTCGCGCCAATGACGCTGAGATCAAACCCCTGGCCATCAATCTTCCACGCCAGGCGAAACACTTCAAGTTCGCTACGACAATCCACATTGAAACCGATGAACAGAACCAGCGTACCATTCTCAATATCACCGCCTATGATCGCCCCGGCCTGCTCTCACGTATCGCCACTGCCCTGAGTCAGTGCGAGATACAAATTCAGAACGCCCGAATCGCCACCTATGGCGAACGCGCCGAGGACATTTTCTTTATCAGCGATGCGCAAAACCAGCCGGTTAACGATGAAAAACAGATCGAGTGCCTGAAGAAAAACATACTGGAGTTGCTGGAAGACTGAATCGTCTTTAGCAAGTTTCTTAATAACCGGAGTTATTTACAATCCTTAATTTAGGTGTAAGGCTGGGCTGAATAACGAGCAACCTTGCCTTGCGAACATGATTTATTCAGTCTGTTTTTTGGCTGACAGGAACGCGGCCAGCATCACCAGCGCGCCACCGATCCACTCCTGCAGGCTGATCACCTCGTTGGTCAAAAACTGTGACGACACTGCGCCGACAATAATCTCAAATAATAAAATAATGGCCGAGCGGTGGAGTGGCATATGCGAGACGCCATAAATTACGCTAAAGGTCATGATCGTAATCCCCAGCAAACCAATGATCGGCGCTGCCAGCAGTGCCGCCAGCGAAGGCTCGCCTAACGGACTTGTACTAAACAGCAACAATAATGATGCCACCAGCATCACCCCTAGCCAGCTGGTTGCTGTTCGCATCTGCAAAGAGCTTGTCTGCGCCTTGCGCACTAACGCATTGGTCAGAGCAAAACTGAACCCGGAAGACAGCGCCAGCCAGTCTGCCGCCTCGGACTTGAACGGCATGCCCATTTGAGGATGCCATAACATGATAACCGCGCCACTCAGGGCCACTACCAGCACTAACAGGGTTGATCGATGAACCCGCTCACCCAGAAACCACCAGCCAATCAGGGTGGCCCAGACTGGCGACAGATAAAACAACAGCAGCACGCGAACGATATTGCCATCCAGCACGGCCAGCACAAAGGCCACATTGCACCAGCCACTGGCCAGGGCAAGGCCCGCCAGCAGCCAGGGTGCCTGACTGAATTCATGATAACGGCCACGCAATAAATACAGCAGCAATGGCAGGGTGCCCAGATAAATCAGCAGGGTTGACCACAACCCGGACAGCCCTGCCTGTTCCAGCAGACGCAGGGGATACCAGAACAAGCCCCACAGGGTTGCCGACAACAAAAGGCTGAAAACCGGTAACAGGGCGACTGAATTGGCGGGCCTGGGGGATTGCTTTATACTTCGCATCTTTTTTTCTATCTCTGTCTTTTTTCTTTTAAGCCGGATCGATAAACCAGACGCGCCGAACTCTACCATGAATCCTGATCTCGATAAGCTGCAACCCTATCCATTTGAAAAACTCGCCGCTCTCAAAGCTGGCATCAGTCCGGCGCTGCAACAGGCGCATATCGCCCTCTCCATCGGCGAACCCCGGCATGCTGCGCCTGGCTTTGTCGCCGAAATACTGGCAAATTCTTTTGACCGGCTGTCGAATTACCCGCTGACCCGGGGTATGCCGGAACTGCGCCAGGCTATTGCCCGCTGGTTACAACAGCGTTTCAAACTGGCTACCGACAGTCTTGATCCTGAGCGTCAGATTCTACCGGTCAACGGCACCCGTGAAGCCCTGTTCGCCTTTGCCCAGACGGCCGTCGATCGCACTGTACCGAATCCGCTGGTGCTGATGCCCAATCCCTTTTACCAAATTTATGAAGGCGCGGCCCTGCTTGCCGGTGCCCAGCCCTTTTTTCTCAATTGCTCTGAATCCAACGGCTTGTTGCCTGACTTCGATGCCGTCGATGAAGAAACATGGTCACGTTGCCAGTTGCTGTATCTGTGTTCGCCCGGCAACCCTACGGGGGCGGTTATTGGCATTCCCACTCTGCAGAAACTGATCACCCTGGCGCAGGAATACAACTTCATCATTGCCGCCGACGAATGTTATTCGGAACTCTATTTCGATGAACAGACCCCTCCTCCCGGCCTGCTACAGGCAGCACATGAGGCGGGTAACACGGATTTCAATCGCTGCGTGGTGTTCCATAGTCTGTCCAAGCGCTCCAACCTGCCCGGCCTGCGTTCTGGCTTCGTCGCCGGTGATGCCGAGCTGCTAGCCCAATTTTTCAAATACCGCACTTATCACGGCTGCGCCATGCCGCTGACGCATCAAATCGCCAGCGCCGCTGTGTGGGCAGATGAAACCCATGTGCGGGAAAACCGCCGCCTCTATCGGGAAAAGTTCGACGCCGTGCTGGATATCCTTGAACCGGTCATAGCCGTCAGCCGACCCGATGCGTCCTTCTACCTCTGGCCTCAAACCCCCATCGATGACACGGAATTCGCCCGCGGTCTGTTTAGTCAGCAAAATGTCACCGTTCTGCCCGGCTCCTATCTTTCACGCAGCACCGCGCAGGGCAATCCGGGTGCCGGACACATTCGTATTGCGCTGGTGGCAAAAACCGTAGAATGCGTCGAAGCCGCCAGGCGAATTCGACGCTACATCGAATCTCTCTAAGCCCGAACACTGACATAAAACTGCATATTTTCTTCGCCCGGGATATAATCCCGGGCACTTTGAAAACCTGAATTCAATCAGGCCTGATTACCGGAGTTAGTCATGAGCGACATTAAAGAAATTATCGAAAGCGCGTTTGAAAAGCGTGCTGAAATCACGCCGCGCAGCGTCGATACCATCGTCAGGGAAGCGGTCAACGAAGCCATCAACCTGCTCGATAAAGGCGAACTCCGGGTTGCCGAAAAACAGGACGGCGGCTGGATCGTCAATGAATGGCTGAAAAAAGCAGTATTACTGTCCTTTCGCATCAACGACAACGAATTCATGAAAGGCGGCTTCACCAATTATTACGACAAAGTGCCGGCCAAGTACGCCGACTACAACTCGCGTGAATTCCGCAACGAAGGCGTGCGCATTGTACCCCCGGCCACCGTGCGTCAGGGTGCCTATATTGCTCCCGGCACGGTGCTCATGCCGTCCTATGTCAACATCGGCGCCTATGTGGATTCCGGCACCATGGTCGATACCTGGGCCACCGTAGGTTCCTGCGCCCAGATTGGCAAAAATGTACACCTGTCCGGCGGCGTCGGCATTGGTGGCGTACTGGAGCCCCTGCAGGCGGCACCCACCATTATTGAAGACAACTGTTTCATCGGCGCGCGTTCCGAAGTAGTCGAAGGTGTCATTGTCGAACAGGGTTCGGTCATCTCTATGGGTGTCTACATCGGCCAGAGCACTCGCATCTACAACCGCATGACCGATGAAATCAGCTATGGCCGGATTCCGGCCGGCTCGGTCGTCGTCTCCGGCAACCTGCCCTCCAAAGACGGCAAGTACAGCCTCTACTGCGCGGTAATCGTCAAACAGGTGGACGCCAAAACCCTGGGCAAGGTAGGCATCAACGAACTGTTGCGGGATATTTAACTATCTCAAAACCATGTCCGACACCCTGACGCTGGCAAAAAACCTGATACAACGGCCTTCGGTCACACCCGATGATGCCGGCTGTCAGTTACTGCTGGCCGAGCGCCTGCAGGCTATCGGCTTTGAGATCGAACACCTGCGTTTTGGCGAGGTGGACAATCTCTGGGCACGGCGAGGAAGCGCCTCGCCGCTGCTTTGTTTTGCCGGACATACCGATGTGGTACCTACCGGCCCGCAAAACGAGTGGCGCTTCCCGCCTTTTTCTGCACAGGAACACGAAGGACAGCTATACGGCCGCGGCAGCGCCGACATGAAAGGTTCACTGGCCGCCTTCGTTACCGCCTGCGAACGTTTCATTGCTCAACATCCCGATCATGCCGGCTCCATTGCCTTTCTCATTACCAGTGACGAAGAGGGCCCGGCCAAAGACGGCACCGTGCGAGTGATCGAAACACTCGAAAAACGCGGCGAGAAAATTGACTGGTGTCTGGTAGGCGAACCCTCCAGCACGGACCGGCTTGCCGATGTGATCAAAAATGGCCGCCGCGGATCGCTGGGCGCGACATTAGTCGTACATGGCATTCAGGGGCATGTGGCCTACCCGCATCTGGCGCGCAATCCGGTGCATGCCTTTGCCCCGGCCCTGCTGCAACTGAGTACGGAAACATGGGATCAGGGCAATGATCATTTTCCGCCCACCACCTTCCAGATCAGTAATATCAACGCCGGTACCGGCGCCACCAATGTCATCCCCGGCAAGCTCGAAGTCCAGTTCAATCTGCGTTTTTCAACCGAGCTGAATGAACAGATCATTCGTCAACGGGTAGAGGCGATTCTTAATCAGCATGCACTTGATTATGAGATTGACTGGCAACTTTCCGGTAATCCTTTTCTCACCGCCGAAGGTGAACTGGTGGAGGCCATTCGCAAGGCGGTCAAAAACGTCTGCGCCTATGAAACCGAGCTGTCCACCGCCGGCGGCACCTCCGATGGCCGCTTTATCGCCCCCACTGGCGCCCAGGTAGTCGAACTGGGGCCGCTCAATGCCACCATTCATCAGGTCAACGAGCATGTCAGTATTGCCGATCTGGACCGGCTGTCGGACATCTACGAACACACCTTGATCACGCTGCTTGTCGAGCCGACAGTATAGCCGTCAATTTCCAGGATCACGCGCTGTTACAAGTAGACGCTAATTGACCAGGGTCAACACGTATAAAAATGCCTGCGCTACACTACCGGCGTATACACCAGTATTTCACTTAACTATTATACGTGAATTCCCAGTCGGCAATAACAGCTGGATATCCGCTGATAACAATGGATAAGAACAAGCATGAACTCGAGCAAAGAAAATAACTGCAAGCAAGCCAGTCCGTTTACGCTAGATAATGAATCGGCGTATCAACAGTGGCGGGATCAGAAACTGGAAAATTATCCTGAAGATATCGGCGAGCTGGTGGTGGAAATTGACGACCCGCGTAATCTTACCCAGACCGAATTCGATGCTCTTCTACAACGCTGTCGCAAGACCAACATGGCCCTGTATGCAGGTAAAACCGGCACCGATCCCAGCCCGGAAATCCCCCTCGCCATGGCCCGGAAATTCGGCCTGCAGGCGCTTAACAAAAACTGGCTGGCGGATGACAACGGACTGACCTCATTAACGGTACGCGACGATGGCGTCCGCAAGCACTACATTCCTTATACCAATCGCGCCATCAACTGGCACACCGACGGCTACTACAATATTGCCAGCCAGCAAATTCACGCCCTCAATCTGCATGTGGTCCAACGCGCCGCCAGTGGCGGTGAGAACGCGCTGCTGGATCATGAAATTGCCTATATTCTCCTGCGTGAGAAAAATCCTGATTACATCCGCACCCTGATGGCGCCCGAAGCCATGACCATCCCGGCTCGTATCGAAGAGGGCAAGGTCGCGCGTCAGGATGAACCCGGCCCGGTATTCAGCATTCGTGCCGATGGCAATCTGCACATGCGTTATACCATCCGCGTCAACAACGTCATCTGGGCAGACGATCCACTGACCAGCGAGGCACTGGGCTACCTGAAAGAAATTCTCGAAGGCAACTCAAAATATATTTATCGTGGTTTGCTCGCACCGGGCATGGGCCTGATCAGCAACAATGTCCTGCATGATCGCGCCGCCTTCAGCGACGATGCTGAACATAAACGCCACTACTACCGCGCCCGGTATTTTGAACGCCTGGCCGGAACGGATGTTTTTGAACAGGAGCAATAAGCAGATTCTGTATTTTCATACTGTAACCGGGCACTACACGTCAGGAATCGCCGTTCGTCCTGAGCGAAGCCGAAGGGCTTCCTTCGACAAGGCTCTCCTGAGCGAAGCCGAAGGGCTTCCTTCGACAGGGCTCTCCTGAGCGAAGCCGAAGGGCTTCCTTCGACAAGCTCAGGACGAACGGTAATTCCTAAAGTGGACTGGTATTTGGAACAGCTATTTAGCCTTACCATGTATCAACAGTGGTTCATCAAATCTGGAGTTTCCATTGCGTTGAAATACTAAACAAGGTGAAGACATGCCAAGGACTCGCGATTGGTGCTCGCAGTAAATTCGATTAAACAAGGAGAAAAACAAAAATGAAAACAGATTGCGATATTCTGGTCATCGGTGGCGGTCCGGGTGGCACCCCTGCAGCAATGGCGCTGGCGCAGGCGCGCAAACAGGTGCTACTGGTAGAAAGCGGTGCAGGTCTCGGTGGTACCTGTTTATTTGAGGGTTGCATCCCGTCTAAAATTTTTCGTGAATCGGCACACCGCCTGCGAGAGCTGCGTGAAGCAGCCGACTTTGGGCTTTGTCTGCCAACACTGGATACACGGATTAACTGGTCGGCCATTCAGGAACGCAAACGAAAGATTCTGCAACGTCGCAGCCAGGCCGCCATGGCACAGGCAAAGAATTTACCTTCCCTGAGTTTTGCACAGGGACATGCAACCTTTATCAATTCACAGGAAGTCGAAATTAATCTAACGGAAGGAGGCATTCAGCATGTATATTTCAAACAAGCGATCATTGCCACCGGTTCAATACCGTCTCTGCCACCCATCCGGGGCATCGATCATCCCCGTGTACTGGATAGCGAAGCAATTCTCAACATCGATCACATACCCGACAGGCTGGTCATTATTGGTGCCGGACCTATAGGTATAGAACTGGGGCAGATCTTCAACACCTTTGGCAGCCAGGTAAGTATTCTTGATGCTGCACCGGACATTCTGGGCTCTATCGATCAGGAACTGGCCACACAGTTGCGTCAGCATATGCAGGCGGACGGTATCGAGATTCACACCGGCTGCAAAATAAACAGCATCATTCACTCCGGGCAAAGTGTGTATGTGGAATACCAGCCCCCTGAGCAGGAAAAACAACATATCTTCAGCGACAGCGTGCTGGTAGCCACCGGCCGCCGCCCCAATATTCAGGGTCTGGGACTGGAGAATACCGCCATAAAACATAATACGCATGGCATTGAGGTCAATGAGACACTGCAAACTGGCGAGGCCGGTATTTATGCGCTCGGTGATGTCATTGGTCAACCCATGTTTGCCCACTGGGCCACCGCAGAGGGGCTGGCACTGGCCCGGCATCTTCTCGGTCAACCTGTACCCTTCCCGGATCCGGCTACCAATTCCGCCGTTATTTTCAGTGAGCCTGAACTGGCTATAGCCGGACTGACCGAAGTGGCGGCGCGTAAAGCCGGAATGGAGGTTGACATTGCCCGTTATGATTTTCAGCGCGATGCCCGCAGCCAGATTGCCGGACGGGATGCGGGCATGCTGAAGATCGTGTTCGAAAAAACCAGCCACAAGATTTTGGGCATCCACGCACTAGTTGAAGGCGCAGGCGATCTCATGGGCGAAGCCGCCCTGCTGGTAAAAACCGGTTTACCCCTTGAGCTTGTTGCCACTGCGATTCACCCTCACCCGACCCGGACTGAATCCTTTGCACAAGCGGCACGCTCAGCACTTGCCACCCTGGCCATGGCTCAGGCGAAAGCGTGAACGCAACAGTTTCAGACTCTGGACTTTCAGCCATTCTGCAACAGGCAAAAGCTTTCCCTGCCTTGCCAGTAGCCGTGGTGGATGCACAGGAGCGTCATGTTATGGAGGGCGTGCTGGCAGCCAGCGAAGCTGGACTCATCAGGCCTGTGCTGCTGGGGAAGCCCGAAATAATACGGAACCTGTGCCGGGAACTGGGTTGTAATGCGGATCGTTTTACCATTATTGAAGCAGACTCGGAAAGTGCAGCCGCACAAACTGGCGTGGAACAGGTTCTGGCCGGCAAGGCCCATGCCCTGATCAAAGGCTGGATTCACACCGATGCGCTGATGCGACCGGTACTGGCCCAGCTGCGTAGCACACGACGCATCAGCCATATATTCATCACCGAGCTGCCCCGCTATCCTAAATTACTTTATATCACCGATGCAGCCATCAATATCGCACCGGATCTGACGACCAAGATGCAGATTGTGCAGAATGCGGTAGATCTGTTGCACATGCTGGGCGTCAAGTGCCCCGCTGTCGCCGCATTGTCTGCGGTGGAACTGGTCAAACCGGCAATCCCCTCCACTCTGGACGCCGCCTGTCTAAGCAAGATGGCACAACGCGGCCAGATCAGCGGCGCTATCCTTGACGGCCCGCTGGCTTTTGACAACGCCATTTCCAGCGAGGCGGCCAAAACCAAACACATTCACAGCGATGTTGCAGGCAATGCAGACATCCTGCTGGTACCGGATCTGGATGCCGGCAATATTCTCGCAAAGGATCTGGAATATCTGGCGGGCGCCACCATTGCTGGTATCGTCATCGGCGCGCAGGTGCCAATCATGCTACCTTCACGCTCCGATCCGCCCACCGCCCGTCTTGCATCGGCCGCCATCGCTGTTCTCATGCACCATCTGTGGCCAGATTACAGACACGCTGACGAAACTATCACTGCCCCGTCTTAACAGGAGGCCAACATGGGACGCCTGATTCTTATCCGCCACGGCCAGTCGATCTGGAATCAACAAAACCGGTTCACTGGCTGGATCGATATTTCCCTCAGTGCCCAGGGAATCAAGGAGGCACAACAGGCTGCAGCCCTGCTCACCGAGCAACACTTCGATCTGGCTTTCACCTCAAACCTGCTGCGGGCCCAGGACACCCTCTATGAAATACTTAAACAGAACCGTCACTGTAATCAGTATCTACGCATTCATGAAACCGGGCGCGAATGGTACGAGCACTTCAAGCCGACAGATGAGGATGAACCAGAACTAAAAATTTATATTTCGGAAAAATTGAACGAACGTTACTACGGCGATCTACAGGGACTAAACAAGAACTGGGCAAAAAAACATTTTGGCGCGGAACAGGTGCATCGCTGGCGGCGCAGCTACGATATCCCTCCTCCCAACGGCGAAAGTCTGGCCATGACAGCCACCCGCGCCCTGCCCTATTTCCAGTCGCGCATCACGCCTGTATTACAACGCGGAAAACATGTCCTGATCTCTGCTCACGGCAATTCCCTGCGCGCCATTATTATGCATATTGAACGAATGAGTGCCGAACAGATCCTGGCCTATGAATTAAAAACCGGCACTCCGCATATATATGAATTTGATGAACACATGCAAATTCTGGAAAAATATATTCTTAACTGAGAACCGTTTAACAAAGATCAACGCTTTCATCATAGCACCCACAAAGCAGGCGCTATGATGAAAGCCTCTGAAAGGGGCTATGGTTACCGTTAAAAGCCTGCCGGCCTTATTTCTACCGTAGAAGTACTACTCTCCCGGTTTTTTCGCTACCTTGTCGCGTAAATAAACCGGCTGCGCCAATTCTGCGCTGAGCAGTTTTTTATCGGCCCAGTCGAAGCGTGCCAGTTCCAGTAGCGCGCTGGCACGGGGATAGCAGTCATCGTCAACACTACCGCTATAAGCAAGACAATGTATGCCGGTAAGCGTAGACAGTTCATCCGGGTAAGTCTGGCAACCGCTGCCTACCGCTAACCACTCGCCCGGCTGTTGTTTTATCATGGCTACCGGGCTAACGGCTTCCTCCGCCTGTAAACACATGCGCCCCTGATCAAGCCGATAATAGCCCCAATACACTTCTCCCATGCGTGCGTCAATCACGGCCAGCACCTGTTCACTGCCCTGTTGCCGATAAGCGGCCTGTGCCAGCGCCGCCAGACTGGAAATGGAAATCACCGGTAAGTCCAACGCGAACGCCAACCCCTGTACAACACTTACGCCGATGCGCACCCCGGTAAACGATCCCGGCCCCCTATCCATGACCAGCGCATCCAGTTGCGCCGGTTTCAGTTCGGCCTGCGATAACAGTTGCTCCACCATCGGCAAAACCCGTTGGCTGTGACCACGCGGCGTTACTTCATAAGATTCACGAATATCATCATCGTGCATCAGGGCTACCGAACAGGCTTCTGTGACGGTATCAATAGCGAGTAATTTCATATCCTGCTTCGGCAATCTCTTGTTCTTAAATGCCGTTAACCCAAACGGGTCAGAACATTTTTATCCGTATGTTCAAAACTGCGTCCATAGATATCCAGCATCGTGGTCTCCATGTAGCTGAGTTCATCACCGGTGACGGTGATCGTATGCGTAAACGCGGTGGTTTTAGCGTTGTCCCGCATAAAGGGTGATTGAATGATGCCCCAGTCCGGATCACCACACTTTGCCTGAACTTCAAACACTATGGTATTGCCGTCCTTATGGGACTTGCCTCCGGCCAGTAGCGTAACAGCACGAGGAATAGCCAGTGAATGCATAACCATATCGTTTACGGCATCCCACATCCAGTAACCGGTTTCATGATGAAAAACTTTATTATCGGATTTGCGCTTGACGACCTGTCGATAGTGCAGCGCCACCAGCGTTTGCGACTCAGCATTAGTTACATCGCCGATGGCATCAAACTCGATCGTTTCATAATAAGGATTATTTTCGTTACCATCCGGTTCGGGGGCAATATCCTCGCCCTGATCACCTTCCCATCCTCCGATTAGAACAGCCAGTGGCCCATAATCGATTCCTGTCTCAACTTCACTCATGATTAATTCTCCTTAATCTTGTTTTTCTGAACATTTACCTAAATAGCTGTTCCTAATTCCTGTCCAGTCAAAACCGTTCGCCCTGAGCCTCTCGAAGGATGAATAGTTTTAAACATGACTATTTCAGGCTTTACGTTCATGGTTCGACAAGCTCACCACGAACGTAAAGATCTGTAGTGGACAGGAATTCGGAACATTTATTTAGCCTGGATAAACCATAAGATAAGTACCTTTACGAAATAATTTCCTACAAAATACGCAGAAAATTATTTCTAAGGTACTAACCGGGATAATAATAGATAGCCAACATGATGACCGATACAAGCGAGGCAATGAAACCGACAATCCCAATCAGCACCTTCATACCCACAAGTTTAAAGAGATTGATCTCGCTCATAATAAAATTACCTGCTTGTATAAAAAACACAACATAAAGTTAATAAACCATTTTCACCTGTTCGGTACCCAACATTTCCTGTAAGCGCTGCAACAATTCATCATTTGGATGAACCCGCCAGCTTTCTCCCAAGGTAAGCTGTGCCCGCGCATCTCGGCGCTGATAATCCAGCACCACCGGGCAAATGCCATCACGAAAAGGCTTGAGAGTGGATTGCAACTCATGGATAAAACCATTGGCGGCACGTTTTTCGTCAACCTGCACCAGCAAGCGTTTAGCAAAACGCGTGCGTGCCTGATTGATGTCATATATGCTGCTGGCACTCATTTTGAATCCACCACTGTAGTCATCCAGGCTGACTTCGCCTTCGACCACGATGAGTTTGTCTTTCGCCAGCAGATCACGATACTGATGAAAGGCTTCGGAAAATACCGCCAGTTCAATGCGCGCACTGCGATCATCAATGGTAATAAAGGCCATGCGATCACCACGCCGGGTGTTCATACTGCGCATGGCAATGATCAGCCCGGCCACCACCACGGTCTGGTTTTTTGCCGGTTTCAAATCCACGATACGGGCGCTGGTAAACTGTTCCAGTTCCTGCAGATAACGATTAATGGGATGACCGGTAAGATACAGGCCCAGCGTCTGTTTCTCACAGGCCAGGCGTTGATCTTCGCTCCATTCCGGCTGCTGCTGATATTCTACGCTCGTAGCTGCCGCTGTCCCACTATCTGGATTTTCTGCCATCGCAAACAGATCATCAATGCCTGCTTCACGATTGCGCTGTTCCTGTTCCGCCAGTTTCTGCGCCGCAGGTAGAGACGCCATCAGCGTGGCGCGGTTCTCACCAAAAACATCCAGGGCACCGGCCATAATCAGCCCTTCCAGGGTGCGGCGGTTAACTTTTCTCAGTTCAATACGTTTGCAAAAATCAAACAAATCGGTAAAGGGAGCGTTTTGTTCCCGCTCTTGAATGATGCTGTCAATGGCCGCTTCACCCACGCCCTTGATCGCCCCCAGCCCATAAACCACAGTCTGTTCGCCGTCGACCGTAAAACGATGCGCACAAAGATTGATGTTAGGTGGTGCAACTTCCAGTCCCATGTCGGCGCATTCGTCGATCAGCGTCACCACCTTATCGGTATTATCCATGTCGGCGGACAGCACCGCCGCCATAAAGGCGGCCGGGAACCAGGCCTTAAGCCAGGTAGTCTGATAGGAGACCAGCGCATAGGCAGCCGAGTGCGACTTGTTGAAACCGTAGCCGGCAAATTTTTCCATCAGATCAAAAATATAGGTGGCGGTCTTTTCTTCCACCCCGCGCTTGACCGCACCTTCAGTAAAGATCGCGCGTTGTTTGGCCATTTCCTCGGGTTTTTTCTTGCCCATGGCGCGGCGCAGCATATCCGCGCCGCCCAGCGTATAACCAGCCAGCACCTGGGCGATTTGCATCACCTGTTCCTGGTAAAGAATGACCCCGTAAGTGGGTTCGAGAATATGTACAATATCCGGATGCGGGTATTCCGGCTTTTTGCGCCCGTGCTTGACGTTGATAAAGTCATCCACCATGCCGGACTGCAAAGGACCGGGGCGGAACAGGGCCACGAGGGCGATGATCTCCTCGAAGTCGTCCGGTTGCAGACGCTTGATCAGATCCTTCATGCCGCGGGATTCGAGCTGGAACACGGCAGTGGTCTGGCAGGCCTTGAGCAGCGCGAAACTCTTTTTATCGTCCAGCGGAATCGCGCTGATATCGACCGGCTCTTCCCCCACCGCCTGGCGCTGGCGATTGACTGTCTGCAGTGCCCAGTCGATGATGGTCAGGGTGCGCAGGCCAAGGAAATCGAATTTCACCAGACCCACGGCTTCCACATCGTTCTTGTCGAACTGAGTAACCAGACTGCCGCCGCCCTGTTCGCAATACAGCGGCGTGAAATCCGTCAACGGGGTAGGCGAGATCACCACCCCGCCCGCATGCTTGCCCGCATTGCGGGCGCAGCCTTCCAGCGATTTGGCCAGATCGATCAGACTGGCGACATCCTCTTCATTTTCATAGCGTTCGCGCAGCGCGTCTTCCTGCTCCAGCGCCTTGTCCAGGGTGATGCCAATTTCAAAAGGAATCAGTTTGGCAATGCCATCCACCAACCCGTAGGGATAACCCAGCACCCGTCCCACGTCACGGATCACTGCCTTGGCCGCCATTGAACCGTAGGTGATGATTTGCGAGACCTTATCGCGGCCATAATGTTCGGCCACATAGTCGATAACCCGATCGCGGCCTTCCATACAAAAGTCCACGTCAAAATCCGGCATGGATACGCGTTCAGGATTGAGGAAACGTTCAAACAGCAGATCGTAAGCGATGGGATCGAGATCGGTAATACTCAGTGCATAGGCAACAATGGAGCCCGCACCGGAGCCACGCCCCGGTCCCACCGGAATCGCATGCTCCTTGGCCCAGCGGATGAAGTCGGCCACGATTAAAAAGTAGCCGGGAAAGCCCATGCCATTGATAACCTTGAGTTCGATCTCCAGGCGTTCATCATATTGCCGACGCTTTTCAGCAAAATCCGGCGCGGTGCTATCGAACAGTTTGGCCAGCCGCCGTTCCAGACCCTGCTTCGATTCAGCGGCCAGAAAATCCTCGATGCTCATGCCCTCGGGCACCGGATAATCCGGCAGATAATTCTTGCCCAGGGTCAGTTCAAGATTACAACGCTGGGCAATCGCCAGCGTATTTTCCAGCGCTTCAGGAATATCATCGAACAACGCGCACATTTCTTTTGCGCTGCGCAGGTATTGCTGTTCCGAATAATCGTGGGGGCGGCGGGGATCGTCCAGCACCCGACCCTGGTTGATACAAACCCGCGCCTCATGCGCCTCAAACTCGGAGGTTTTGAGAAAACGCACATCGTTCGTGGCCACCACTGGCACATTCATCTCGATGGCCAGCGCCACCGCCGCATGCAGGTAATCTTCCTCGTTCTCGCGCCCGGTGCGTTGCAGCTCCAGATAAAAACTGTCGGGGAACAGGTTCTGCCAGTAAGCCAGCGCCGCCTTCGCCGCCGCCGCGTTGCCCGTCAGCAAGGCCTGTCCCACATCCCCCTCTCGTCCGGCTGACAGCGCAATCAGCCCATCGGTGCTGCCTGTCAACCAGTCCCGTTGTAACATGGGCCGCCCCAGATGCTGGCCTTCGGTATAGGCACGAGAAATCAGCCGCGACAGGTTGAGATAACCGACTCGATCTTTGCACAGCAATACCAACCTATCTGGCTGATTCGGCTCCTGCGCATTATGCAGCCAGACATCCACGCCGATGATGGGTTTGACCCCCGCCGCCATCGCCGCCGTGTAAAATTTCACCATCGCAAACAGATTGCTTTGATCGGTCATCGCCACTGCCGGCATCCCCGCCTCGGCCACGGTCTTCATCAGCGGCTTGACCCGGACAATACCGTCAACCAGCGAGTATTCGGTGTGTAATCGGAGGTGAATAAAAGAGGCAGCCATGGGGTGAGAGTCTCAGCCTAAACCACGATCAGTTCAAGTCTTGACAAGCGATTCAGGACAAAAGGAGGCCGATTTACTTTTCTTTTTCAGTCATTACGCTATAACTCGTATTCTCAATTTTTATCGTCAGGGACGGGGGCATCCTGCCAGGAACGGCACGGGTCGTTATACCCGGATTGCCGCGTCCATGTAGGCTGCAACATTAGTGAATCCGTCCGGCTGAATAATAATGTCTTTTCCAGTAAGGCGCATCGAGGTGGCTGATGGAAACCTTCTTGCCACGGGAGGGAGCGTGAATAAACTCACCCTTGCCGAGGTAAATCCCCACATGCGAAACAAAGCCGCCATAATTGCTGCGAAAGAAAATCAGATCGCCGGGTTGCAGATGACGGCGGCTGACTGGCTGTGCCTGATGGTATTGCTCTTTTGAAGTACGGGAGATGTTCAGTCCGGCCTGCCGGTAACTGTAATACACCAGACCGCTGCAGTCGAAGCCGGACTTCGGCGTACTGCCACCGTACCGGTAGGGGATGCCCACTAGCTGACGGGCGGTTTTCACCACATTCCATTTTTCAGCGGCATCTGCAGCCGGGGACGTGCGCAGCGTACTACAGCCGGGCAGGACGGTTAGCAGACCAAACAGCAGGCCAAATAACAGCAGCGTTTTGCTCGGGGACGGTGGGCCAGGCATATTGACATTTTCCTGTTCGGGAGCGGACTTTTCATATTTATACCTAAATAATGGTTAAAATCAAGATAAAACAATCCCTTGTCTGATTTTTGTGAAGTAGGTTGACAACAATGAGTTGTTGAAAGTTTGACCAATTACCACTTATTTTTAGGTGAAATAGTCTAAAATTTGGAGTATGGAAATCAAATCAATGCCTTCCAGCCATGAGCGTAATGTTCAGGCATCACGCCGAAATGATCGTCGTAATGACGAGCGTAAGGCTGATCTTGTCAGCCGTGAAATGGCACAGAAGGAACAGGATCGCCATCTGGAACAATCCGCCAGGCAGACTAACGAAGCACGTTTTTTTGCGATTGAAGATCACAAAGATGCACCCGTGGATTCACGCCAGCAGGTGCGCGTCATGCGTGAACGAGTTCGGCAAACATATGTGGAACAGGAAAATCGTGCCGCACGTGACGCAATTCATGAGCGACAGGCACAGGACGCTCAGGCGGAACAACGCGCACAGCAACATAACGCTCAACAGCCCATCGATCTGATTGCCTGAGAGTGTTTCTAAACATCGATTATCTTTGCTCTGATTCCAGACAAAAGCAGACATAAGCCGTACACTGGGCGTTTTTCTCCAGCCCGATTGATGTATGCCCAAGCCGTCCGCACGTAAACTCAGATCCTCTTCTTCGTCGCGCAAAAAAAGAAAGCCTGCTTCGATAAACACGCCAGGGGGAAAACCGGGTCCTAAAAAGACCTCGGCCCGGCGCTCACGCGCAAAAACCACATCCGCTAAACGACCGGCCTCATTTCTGAAACGGCATAGCCCCCTGCTGTTTCTGTTGACGACGCTGATTCTACTGGCCTGGCTTGCTTATCTGGATGCAATCATTCGTAACCAGTTTGAGGGCAAGCGTTGGGCTCTGCCGGCTACGGTCTATGCCCGGCCACTGGAGCTCTATGTCGGGGAAAAACTAAGCGTTTCGCAACTTTTGCGGGAAATAGAACTCTCGGGATACCGACCGGTACAGAAGGCGCGATCGACGGGTACGTTTTCGCTTCATGCAAACACCTTTGACGTGGTTGCCCGAGCGTTTCAATACGGGGACAGCTTTGAGAAGTCCCGCCACCTGCGCCTGCGGATTAAGCATGGACAGGTCGTTGCGGTTCAGCTGTTACCCAGTGAAACCGCGCTTGATATTGTACGACTGGAGCCGGCGGTCATTGGCCGTATCTACCCGACTCAGCATGAAGATCGGTTGTTAGTGCGCCTGAAAAATGTGCCGACAATGCTGGTTAAAGGACTTATTGCTCTGGAAGATCGCGCCTTCTATCGCCATCACGGGCTGGATCCCCGCGCAATGGGGCGTGCTCTGTGGGCTGATCTGCGCGCCAGGCGGTTGGTACAGGGGGGCAGCACCCTAACCCAGCAACTGGTGAAAAATTTCTTTCTCAGTAACCAACGCTCTCTCTGGCGCAAACTCAATGAAGCCGCCATGGCTTTACTGTTGGAATGGCATTATGACAAGGATGAAATTCTTGAAGCCTATCTTAACGAGATCTATCTAGGACAGGATGGTCGGCGTGCCATTCATGGTTTTGGCCTGGCCAGCCATTACTATTTCGACCGATCATTGATGAGATTGCGATTACATGAAATTGCGACCTTGATCGCCCTGGTGCGAGGTCCGTCTTATTACGATGCCTGGCGACATCCTCAACGCCTGTTAAAACGCCGTAACCTGGTGCTTTCGGTAATGCATGAACAGGGGCTCATTTCGTCAGCGAAGGAAACAGCCGCGCAGAAAAAACCGCTGGGTGTAGTGCGTCGTCCGCACAGCATCGCTGGCGCTTATCCGGCTTTCATGGATCTGGTGCGCCGCCAGTTACGGCGGGACTACCGGCAGACTGATTTGAACAGCGAGGGGCTGCGAATTTTTACTACTCTGGATCCGACCCTTCAACAACAGGTGGAGATTGCCGCCCGGCATTGGTTAGCCAAACTGGATCGTCAACACCGGCTAAAGGGAAAACTGCAAACGGCTATTGTTATGACGAACACAGCGAATGCCGAAGTGCTGGCGCTGCTGGGGGATCGGGAACCGAAATACGCGGGTTTCAATCGCGCCCTGGATGCCTCGCGTCCGATTGGCTCCTTGATCAAACCGGCGGTATACCTGACTGCGCTGAAAAAGAAACAGCACTATACCCTGGCCAGTCTAATCGAGGACAAGCCACTGACCCTTAAGGGGCCAGATAATTCACGCTGGTCGCCACGAAATTATGACGGGCGCTCTCATGGCCGGGTGCCGTTGGTAACGGCCTTGATGCGTTCTTACAACCAGGCCACGGTACGCCTGGGGATGGCGCTGGGCTTTGAAGCTATTGCCGATACTCTGAAACGGCTGGGTGTCAAGCAGCCTATTCCGGCCTACCCTTCCATGTTGCTGGGGGCCATCGATCTCACGCCTTATGAAGTCACCGGCATGTACCAGACCCTGGCTTCAGCCGGATTCAATAGCCCGCTGCGAGCCGTACGTGAAGTCTTGGCGGCAAATGGAACGCCTCTGAAACGGTTTCCGGTGGTAGTGAAACAACGTTTCGACAGTGAGAGTATCGAAATGATAAAGCGGGCACTGAATGCTGTGACCCATGCTGGTACGGCGCGTTCCCTGCAAAAGTTATTGCCCCCGGGGCTGGAAGTCGCGGGCAAGACCGGTACCACCAATGACCTGCGCGATAGCTGGTTTGCCGGCTATTCCGGCTCGCATCTGGCGGTGGTCTGGCTGGGGCGTGATGATAATCAGCCAGTGGGACTCACTGGCGCCAGTGGTGCATTAAAACTCTGGGCAGGCTTCATGCGCAAGATCGACAATCAGAGCCTGTCGCTTGCTGAAGTGCCTTCTCTGGAATACAAATGGATCGATTTCCGCAATGGTCGTCTGAGCGCGGAAGATTGCGAGTCAGTCCTGTATTTACCCTTTCGCCAGGGCGAGGCGCCAACAAAAGAGGCCGAGTGCCTGCAGAATGGTATGATGGACAATGATTTCTGATTGCCTTATTTGATTATTCCGTCGTTCCTGTGGCTATCGAAAGCCTGTTCTGGCTCTCGAAAGCCCGTTCGTCCTGAGCCTGTCGAAGGAAGCCTGTCGAAGGATAAATGGAATAATTTGTTTAAATCATTACCCAAGGTTGACTGAATGTCTGAACGACTCCTTTTACTGCTAGTGATTCCGGCCCTTTTCATAAGTGCTTGCAGCTTCATGGTAAAACAGACCGAACGGGGCGGCAAAGAGAAACCCGGCATAATTCAGGTGCGTCCCTCCGATTCAAGCAGCCCGGCTGTCTTGAGCCTGTTGCAAAAAGCGCGTACTGCGGCAAAGGCCGGTCAGCTAGAGGTGGCGGAAGGGCAACTGGAACGCGCATTGCGAATCGAACCACGTAATGCCTCACTCTGGCATTATCTGGCAAAGTTGCGTCTGAATCAGGGACGCCTGGCGCAGGCGATCGGGCTAGCTGCCAAATCCAACAGCCTAGAACATGCAGATCGGATTTTACAGGCGGATAACTGGCGCATTATTGCCCATGCCCGGTATCAGCAGGGAAACATCAAGGCAGCCCGTGCGGCCCAGGCGCGGGTCGGTGCGCTGACGGCAGAAACACCTTAAATCAAGTCAATTAGAGTCTTTGCCGAAATTACCCTATAATTCTTTCAATTATTTGATTTAAGTAAGGTTGTTGCTTTGACGCTTTATGCGGTTGATAAATTAATGAGTGAAGCTCGGCGCATTGCCGCCGAATACCGGCGCACCACGGGCAAGTCACTGGGCATCAGCGCCGAGATCGCCCGTCATGATGCTTGTCGGTTGCTGCAACTTGAAGCCAGTGATAATAGCGGTGGCTTTGATGCCTATGACCAAGACGGGAAAAAAGTCCAGATCAAGGGCCGGACTATTTTCGATGATGCAAAATCGGGGCAGCGTATCGGCCAGTTAAAACTTGAACAGGACTGGGATGCAGTGGTGCTGGTTCTCATGGATAGCGACTTCCAGCCCACCCGGATCTACCGGGCCGAACATGCTGTGGTAACGGATGCCCTTGAAGAAACAAATCGCAGCAAACGTGGCGCCATGTCGGTAGCGAAATTCAAGAAAATTGCCCATCTTGTCTGGCCGCAGGATTAATTATATTCATTCCGTTCCTGAAAAAGCCGTAGGCTAGGCTTTGGATAACGAAGCGCAACAAACGACTAAACAACAAACTTCATGAACACCCCGAGTGAAATTTTAGGCCAGGATGGCCTGCTGGCAAAACACATAGCCGGTTTTGCCCCCCGTGCAGAACAGCAAGCTATGGCCGAAGCGGTGGCCCGCACCCTCGACCGTCATTCCATTCTCATCGCCGAAGCTGGCACCGGCACCGGCAAGACCTTTGCCTATCTGGTCCCCGCCCTGCTCTCCGGACAGAAAGTGATTATTTCCACCGGCACCAAAAATCTCCAGGACCAGCTCTATCATCGTGATCTGCCGGTGGTGCGCAAAGCCTTGGCGGTACCCGTGAGCGTGGCGCTACTAAAAGGCCGCAACAACTACCTCTGTTTGCATCGCCTGGAAGTGGCCGAGGAAGGCCGTTACAGCAATCGGGAAACGGGCAAAAAAATTCAGATGATTCGAAGCTGGTCGCAGCAAACTGAAAACGGTGATATTGCCGAACTGTCCACGCTATCGGAAACCGATTCAATATGGCCACGCGTGACCTCAGGATCGGACAACTGTCTGGGCGCGGACTGCCAATTTTACGGTAAGTGTTATTTGATAGAAGCCCGGCGCCAGGCACAGGCAGCCGACGTAGTAGTGGTGAACCATCATTTGCTGTTTGCCGATATGGCCCTGCGTGAGAGCGGCTTTGGTGAATTACTACCGGCAGCCAATGCCTTTATTATTGATGAAGCGCATCAGTTACAGGATGTGGCGTCTAATTTTTTTGGCACCAGCATGAGTAGCAAGCAATTACTGGAACTGTCGCGTGACGCGGAAGCCGAATATATCACCGATATCAACGAAGGCCGGGATTTTTCAACCTTGACCGACGCCCTGCAAACCGCCGTGCTGGACATGCGTCTTGCGTTTAAACTGAAAAATGGCCGGGGCGTCTGGCGTGATGAAGCAGCAGGTGAGGATTTGCTGGCCGCGATGGACAAGGTGAACACGGCGCTGGAAAAACTGCAGAGCGCGTTGACCCCCCTCTCCGAGCGCAGCAAGGGGCTGGATAATTGCCGACGGCGGGGCGCGGATTTAAAGGATCTGTTTTCGCGTTTAACCGGTGACTCGCCTGACGATCATATTCACTGGTACGAGATCCACAAGCGTTCTTTCTCGATTCACCTGACGCCCCTGAGTATCGCCAGCAGTTTCCAGGCCCGACTGGAGGAAATCAAGGCCGCCTGGATTTTTACCTCGGCAACCCTGGCAGTCGGTGAAAATTTTGAATTATTTCAGCAGCAACTGGGGCTGACAAAAGCCGAAACCGCACAGTGGGCCAGCCCCTTTGATTACTATCACCAATCTCTGTTTTATGTGCCGCGGGATTTACCCCTGCCCAGTGATCAAAATTATACCGAGGCGGTGATCGAATGCGCGCGACCGGTCATTGAAAGTTGCGGCGGGCGTACCTTTTTATTGTTTACCAGCCACCGGGCCTTAAATGAAGCCGCCGAACTGCTGGAAGACAGCTTAGACTTTCCTCTATTGGTGCAGGGCACGGAACCACGGGATGTACTGCTGGAAAAATTTCGTGAAATGGGCAATGCCGTATTGCTGGGCACCAGTAGTTTCTGGGAAGGCGTGGATGTACGCGGCGATGCCCTGTCCTGCGTTATTATCGACAAGTTGCCGTTTGCTTCGCCGGGGGATCCCGTTTTACAGGGGCGCATCGAAGCCATGCGCAAGCAGGGCAAGAACCCCTTTATGGAGTTCCAGTTACCGAATGCCGCAATTACCCTCAAGCAGGGCGTTGGCCGCCTGATTCGTGATGTTAATGATCACGGCATTTTAATGATCTGTGATCCGCGTCTGCTGGACAAACCCTATGGCCGAATCTTTCTCGAAAGCCTGCCAAAAATGGCGCGTACCCGGGACGCGAGCGATATTGCCCGTTTTTTTGACTATGCTGAAAAAAGAACGGCTATATCGTGAACCTGCCAAACCTGCCGAAAGATATATGCAGGTTAATAAGATGGTCTCCGTCATCCTTAATAAACAGCGTCACAATGTGCCAGGATGGAAAGGTATTGCTTACCTTGATATTTAACCCTCTGCTGCCGATAAGTTCAGTCTGGAATCAAAAGCAACCATATTAAAAAAAATGCTTAATTGCCTGCAGTGCAAAAATTATGCCGAAATCATGGATAAAACCGTGTAATTAATAACGATTAAATAGAAATATCTATAATTTCAAAATATTACACGATCGTTATATAATCTATGCGAGTATGCGGATTATGCGCAAGAGATAACCAGGGAATCATAAGGAAATCATATCGGTGTCAAATGAACTCTTCAAAGTTCCAAAAAACAAGCGACAGGCCACACTCTGGGTGCACCCCGATGGCCAGGTCATTGGCTCCATTTTTGTTCTCGCGCAAAGCAGTCTCCATGCAGGAGAAGAAGAACCCATTGAAGCCTTGAATGGCGACGCGCCTTTCATCGTCATCAGCCTGGAAAATCCTGAACAACTACGCTTTTACAATCGCAATTCCGTACTGCGGCTTGAATATACGGAAAACACCCCCGCCGCAACATTGGCAACCGCCATAGATTGCCGGATTCAAATGATGGATGGCGCCAGCATAACGGGTAAAATACAGGAAGCCCTGCCGCAAAATAAAAGCCGCCTGTTCGATTATCTCAACCGCATAGAGGAGCGCTTCATCAAACTTTATACAGATGAAAAGGAAATATGTCTGATAAACAAATCTTATATAAACTATGTCACGAATGAGGAATAACACCCCGTCCAGTAAATCACATCAATAAATTCACTCACGTAGAAGTCTGGATACAGGATAGTTCATGGCGCTGCTCGATTCATTCAAGGCCAACAAGGCCATTTCCGTTGTACTAGCACACAATCAGGTCAGTGCGGGTGAATTGAAAAACGCAGTCGTCAAAATCAAGAGCATCGGCGAAGCTACTATCCCCAAATTGATTTCGGCCATTGCCGATTCGTCTAACAACAAACCTCTCGAAAACCTGCTGCTTAATTTCATCAACAACCAGACCTTACCCTACTACATGGATGCACTGGCTGACGAAGACAAAACCATCGTTACCTATGTCATGCGTCTGCTCAGCAAGTCACAAAAATATGATCCCAATCGCCTGATACAGTTGTTTGAGGATCCGGAAATACACAAAAATGTACTGGTGCAGATTCTCAACAGCCATAAGCAATCACTCAATAGTAATAAACTTTTTCAGGCTCTGGAGAACGTCGACAAAAATATCAGGATTCTGATTTTCAAGGTGCTGGAAGACATTGTGCAGGAAAGCATGGTGCCAAAATTACTGGTCTATGCCGAAAGCAAGGATCCCAACACCCGCCTGCATATTGCCCGACTACTTGCAAAATTCAGTATCGAACAAGTCAGGGACAAACTCCTGCAACTTCTCAAAGACAAGCACACTGAAATACGTCTGGCAGCGCTGGACGGCCTGGGGAAAATGAAAATCCCGGTTTCAGCTCGGGAAATCTGTCCTGCATTAAAAGACCCTAATCTGACAGTCCAGGCCAGAGCTATTGAAACTCTGGTAAAAATAGAAGATCCCGATATCGTCAGATATCTGGTGGAAATTCTTCAGGACGAATCTGAATACATACGCCGGGCCGCAGTTGAAGTTCTGAATGAAGTTGCCGATCCCTCTTCGATCAAGGATTTACTACATGCCATGCGTGATCAGGACTGGTGGGTCAAGGTACGTGCAGCAGATGCCCTGGGCTCGATCGGCGGTCCCAAAGTGGTCGAAGCCGTACTTGAACTACTCAATCATGAAGATGACTTTTTTCGCCGCACCGCAGTAGAAATTCTGAATTCAATCAAGGACGAGCGTGCTGTCAACTACCTGATAAATGCACTCAATGATAAAGACTGGTGGGTGCGCGAACGCGCCGCTGATGCTCTGGCCAAGATGGGATCAGACCAGGCCATACCCGCACTGCTAACAATGCTGGACGAACAACCCAAGTCCGCAAAAATTGCAATCCAGGCGTTGGCGGATATTGGCAACACCGATGCCATTGCCCCGCTGATATCAAAATTGCAGGACAGTGAAACATCGCTGAAAAAGTATATTATTGAAGCCCTTGGTGAACTCTCCGATCATCAGTATGCGGAAAATGTCGAAAGCGCCCTGAAGCAGGCATTGGAAAATAATGATGAAGATGTCAGGCAGGTTGCCTCGGCCACCCTGGATACCATCATTGCCAAAAACCGATTTATGGCAAACAGGAGTTCCAGCACAAATTCTGAATCCACACTTAATTCAGGCACAGAAAAAACCGCCGTCTCCCGGCAACAACCGCTGTCTGACGTAGCCATACAACAAATCGATCCCGCCATGCTAAAACCCGGCATGCTCCTGAGTGATCGCTATGAGATCGTCAAACACATCGGCAAGGGCGCATTCGGTTTCGTTATTCTGGTCAAGGATAAAATGGTCAATGAAGAAATTATTTTGAAATTTCTCAACCCACAAATGGCCACCGATGAAAGCGTTATCCAGCGCTTTGTCTATGAACTGCGTTACACCCGTAAAATCACTCATCCCAATGTCATCCGCATATATGATTTTCTAACCTTTGGAAAATCCTACGCTATCAGCATGGAATATTTCGACAGCCATTCACTGAGTTATGAAGTCAAAAACAAACTCACGGGTGATATAAAACGTAATATCAAGATCATTATCGACATCTGTAACGGCCTCAACATCGCCCACCAGGCCAATGTCGTACATCGTGATATTAAACCGGCCAACATCCTTGTCGATAAAAACAATGTTGTTAAAATCGTTGACTTTGGTCTGGCTGCGGCCGCATCACAGGGTGATGCACGCATCACAAAAAGCGGCATCCTGGTCGGCACCCCAACCTATATGGCACCCGAACAGGTCCGCGGAAGAAAAATTGACACCCGCACCGACATCTACAGCCTGGGTATTGTCATGTATGAAATGTTCACTGGCCGCCCACCTTTTAAAGAAAAAGATCATATGGCCACACTCTTCAAACATGTTGAAGGTAAGCCCGTTCCGGCCAAAGAAATGAATCCAAAAATAGATGAAGAACTGAACAATATCATTATGCATGCCATTCATGTTGATCCCACACAACGCTATCAGCATATTGACCAATTGGCCAGGGATCTACAAACTCTATACGACAAGGGTATATACTAATGGCACGCATTGACGCCTTTCTCAAACTCGGACGTGATCAAGGCGCCTCAGACATCCATGTTGCCGTAGATACCCCGCCACTGATTCGCCTGCATGGTGAGCTGACTGAAATCAAATTCCGCACTCTGGGGGCAGAAGAGATACAGGAACTGCTTTATGAAATCATTCCAGAGGATTTGCTGCAACATTACAAACAGGGCAACGATCTGGATTTCTCCTATGACTCAGCCGATGCAGGCCGTTATCGTGTCAATCTGTTCAAAAAACTCAGCGGGCCAGGCGGTGCTTTCAGAGTCATCGCCCCACGCATCCCGACCATGAAAGAACTTGGCATCCCTGATGTGATTGAAAAAATGCTGCACGCCAACCAGGGCCTGATTCTGGTGACTGGCGCAACGGGAACAGGCAAATCCACCACCCTTGCCGCCATGATCGACTGGCTCAATGAAAATCGAAAATACAACATCATCACCCTGGAAGATCCGGTCGAATATATACACAAAAGCAAACAGTCGCTCATTATCCAACGCAGCGTCGGCCCCCACGTAAAAAGTTTTGCCGACGGCCTGCATGCCGCATTACGTGAAGATCCGGATGTCATCCTGGTAGGTGAACTGCGCGATCCGGAAACCATCAGCATGGCCATGACCGCAACCGAAACTGGCCACCTGGTACTCGGCACCCTGCATACCACATCAGCCGTTAAAACGATTGATCGCATTGTCGATGCCATGCCAACGGAACAAAAAGCACTGGCGGAAACATTTCTCGCCCAGCATTTGCAAGGTGTCATCAGCCAGAAACTGGTACGCACCGCCGATGGCCGTTCACGCAAGGCAATCATGGAAATCATGTTGAATACGTCCGCTATTGGCAATCTGATACTCAATAAGAAAAATTTTCAGATCCCGTCCATTCTGCAGACCGGACGTGAACAGGGCATGCAATTAATGGATCAGGCCTTACTGGAAGCGCTGAAAAACAAGGAAATCGATCCGGATGACGCCTATGTCAACGCGGTTGATAAAAAACAGTTTCAGCGTTTTGTTACCAATCCGGACCTGCTGCCGCAGGTTAATCTTGTTGTTAGCTAAAAGGAAATATTAGCATGAACAGAGTGGATGCTTTTCTTGAACTGGTGGTAAAACAGAAAGGCTCCGATCTTCATCTGGTCGCCGGCAATCCGCCCAGAGTCCGCCTTAATGGCGACACCTACACCGTCAAATACCGTGAACTCAGCAGCAGAGAAACAGAAGATCTGATTCATGAAATTATGAGCCGGGCAGAAATAAAGAAATTTGAACACGAAAGCAATCTTGATTTTGCCTATCAGGTTGACGGCCTGGCGCGTTTTCGGGTCAATGCCTTCAAACATATGGATGGCATGGGTGCTGTATTCCGCGTTATTCCCAGCGAAATACAGAGCCTCAATGAACTGGGACTGCCGCCAGTCATTAAAAATCTTGCGCGCCAGCGCAAGGGTCTGATTCTGGTGACTGGCCCCACCGGCTCGGGCAAGTCCACCACCCTGGCAGCCATGATTAACTACATCAATCACGAGCGCAAAGGCCATATCATCACAATCGAGGATCCGATTGAATTTATTCACCAAAACAAAAGCTGCCTGATCAGTCAACGCGAGGTAGGCGAGCACACAAAAGATTTCGCATCTGCACTGCATTCCGCCTTACGAGAAGATCCGGATGTTATTCTGGTCGGCGAACTACGGGATCTTGAAACCATCCACCTCGCCTTGACGGCGGCCGAAATGGGCGTCCTGGTCATGGCTACCCTGCACACCAGCAGCGCCGCTTCATCGATTGATCGCATTATCAATGTTTTCCCCCCGGGTGAAGAAGCGTATGTGCGCACCATGCTTTCAACCTCACTCTGCGGCGTCATTTCCCAGCAATTACTGCGCACCGCCGATGCCAAAGGTCGTATTGCAGCCATCGAAATTATGGTAAACAACCCTGCTATTGCCAACGTCATACGCGAAGGCAAATCCGAACAACTGGACAACATAGTCCAGAGTGGCGCCATGCAAGGCATGCAATTAATGGATACCGCCCTCAAGCGCTTATTAGATGCTAAACTTGTAAATGGCGATGATGCCTATATGAAAGCGCGCAACAAGGCAGATTTCGAACGCTACCGGGACAGTGGGAATTTAACCGATGAGCAGGATGAAAATATAATCGAATAACAATATAGAAGCAGAGACTCCTATACATATAAAACGGAATAAGGACATGAGCAAACTGATTCTTACATTGGATGGTGCCGTCATTCGAGAATATCCCATTGAGAAAGACAGCCTCAGTATTGGCAGAAAACACGGTAATGATATTCAACTCAATGATCTGACTGTCAGCGGTCGCCATGCGCTGATTATTTCCATGGGCGAACACATTTATGTCGATGACCTGGGCAGCACGAACGGCACGCTCATGAATGGTGCCAGAGTCACAAAAACACTCATCAAACACGGTGATGTTATACAGGTAGGCAATTATCAGTTTACCTTCTATGACGACACCGAAACCGAATATGAACCCACTATGTTCATCCAGGCCGAAATTGAAGAAACTCAACTGATTAATACCAGAGACGAAGCCAGTTCCAGCGTAAAAGGCGAACCCCTGGCCGGCGTTAAAATCATCAACGGCCCATTAGCCCATAAAACGCTGGAACTGAGAAAACCCTTTAATACGATCGGCTTCAACGGCATAAAAATGGCCATGATTTCCCGCGCCACCGACCATTACACTATTTCAGCCCTAAAAAACCACAAACTTCGCCGCACAGGGGATGCACCCACATTAAATGGAAAGGTAATCTCACAGGAATCAATACGACTAAAAGAAAAAGATATTATTGAGCTTGCCGGGACGAAAATGAAATTCTTTTATTTACACTGAGTATAATCCTGCAACCCGCAATTGCCCCCCCCCCATCACAGAATAAAGGGGGGGGGACCGGTAGACTAAGAAATCCAGCCGATTACAAACGCTGAAAGCAGAATCCTTATTGGCATCACCATTATCAGTATTACGATACCCCGTAAAAATACGTGACCTTTTTGAGAACAGATGAATAACGCCAAGAGCATAATACTTGATATCATCCTTGCCGATCTGATCAATGCTGGTATTACCAAGCTGCGCCACCAGCATGTTTTTACCCAGCATATAGTGGTAGCCCAGGAATAAGACCCCCACGTTGGTACCTGCTGCATCGATTTTTTCATACTGCCCCATGATGGACTGTTTGCCGATCGTGTAGCGACCGCCCACCTTGGTTGCGCGCATTTTATTGGAAGCATCATTAGTCGCGGCAATAAAGCTTTCCATCGAACCATGTTTGTACTTCAACGCCGTAGCATAATCACCATCGGCGCCGCGCGCATCACCCTGTTGATCCGGACTGTAGACGATGCTGAAAGACAGGGACTTGTGCTTGATACTGTAACTGACGGCATTATGGATAAAACTATGATGACCGAAGGAACCCTTGGAATCCGGCATGCCGGTAGCTTTGGCCGCAATCGCAGATTCTATCTTGCCGCTCATGCCACCCTTGGAACGAGCCTCAAGAAAGGTTGTTACAAAGGGATCATACTTTACCCCGCCGGTATATTTGTATGGACTCATCAGTGAACCCGAAGTAACCGTACCAAAACTTCCCTGCAAACCCACCATGCCGATACGCCGACCATCAGTGGCATTCGCATCACTGGTGTCCACCTGCCATTCAAATTGGGCAATCGCTTTCATGCCGTCACCCAGATCTTCAGATGCTTTTACGCCCAGACGACCGCGTTTATTATCATCCACTACCGTAGCGGAAACACCTTTACTATCCTGCTTGGCCACCTCGACCTGCAGCTGACCATAAAACTCCACCTTGGGCTTGGCATCAGCCTGCGCAGCCAGTGGCGCCATCAACGCGGAAGTTACAGCGAATGCGATTAGTTTTCTATACATTATTTACCCCTAAACTTTTACAACACAAAATTCACTCTGAACACACTCATGCATACAAATTTCCCCTGCATAATTCAGTTCTTGCGAGCGACCCAAACATGACATATAACCAATAAAAACCAACCAGAGAAAATATGTCACCCAAAATAATCAATAATCAGGACAGCGGTTCCCAATATCCGTCCACTATCAGAATGCCCTAAGCCGCCGATATCAGGCGAGTTCAATCCTGGCAGGCAGGCCCTGACGGGCGACATTCCCTACCACCCAGTCAGTCAACACCGATAAGCCTTCTCGCCGGGGATCAGCAAAACCAAGATCGTTAATCCCGACCCCATAGCCGGAAAGCCTGTTTGCTTTTTGTAATTTGTCACCAATACGATAGGCGCGGGCACCCAACTGGCGATGACCAAAGCCGTGTTCGATACTCAACACGCCCTGTTGAATGCCATGCCGAACCAGTGCAGCACCGATCACCGAGCCACCCGGAGTCGTTACCCGGACCTGGTCCCCCGTGCTAATGCCCAGTTCAGCCGCATCTGCTGCGTGAATGGCGATACCGTTTTTAGGATGAATCTGTTGCAGGCTGGCCAGCCCGATAGTGTGCGATGACTGTAGATTTGATTTGGTACTGATAACCTTGAAAGGCCATTTTTTTGCAGGGAACATCTCGTCCAGCGATGAACCGTCTGAAAGTTTTGGTCCCATCCATGTCGGCGTCCCTGTATAACGCTTGCCGCTAAGACTATTACGCGCAGTAGCAAGACGCTCGTCATAGATCTGCATGGGCTTTTTATAACGATATTTCAACCACTCACCCTGATAGGCCTGATCAGCATTTTCAAAACGCCCGCCACGCGCATAGACATAGGCAACCTTGCGCCATTCCTCAGGCTTGAGTGTTTTCTTTATTATCTCAGTGATGCGCTCAACTCCGGACAAGCTTAACTCTTCATCGCTGATATCCGGCACGGCAGACCCCGAATAGGCCACATTGGCGGCGGCTCGAAGATAAAAATCTTCGCCCCGGTTTAATGGATATTTATTGCCATCCTTATCCTGTATTGCATTTTCACCAAATCCTGGTAAACCCATGCGTTTGGCAACCGCAATAAAAAATACTTCCATTTCTATCGGCACGCCTTCAGCTGTTTTGGCTATATCCGGTTCGATGACCGGCCAGCGCGCGGTACTGACATGCGTCAGATTGCCTCCCCAGGCACTAGCCCAACCCCAGCTTTCGTACAAAACCGAATCAGGCACAATATAATCGGCATAAACATTTGACTCGTTAATAAACGGATCAACCGAGATAATAAGTGGCAGCTGTTTTGGATCGGCCAACTTTTCACGCACCTGTGTATTCATGCCCGCAATGCCGTAAAGGGGATTGGAACTCCACAGGATCAGCGCCTTGAGTCGATAAGGATAACCATTCAGGCCTGAGGTCAGAAACTCTGATGACATGGCAGGCGAAAGCGGGTACCAGGGAGCCTTCGATGGGTAGGGATTTTTACCTGCAGCAACTTTACGCCGATACTCGACACTTTTTTCATAGGGAAAATGATTCCTTCCCAGTCCCAGTCCTCTGGGTTTAACTTTTCCAGGAAATTTTTTCAGGTTATAACGCGGCCCGGGAGCGATTTCCTTGAAACGTCCACCGCCAATACTGGTACCACCTTTCCAGTTAAGATTGCCGACAAGCGCATTTAACATGACGATGGCAAAGGCATTGTAAAAACCATTGCTGGCCATGGTGCCACCATGTGTATCCACCGCAGCACGCTTGCCGTGGCTGGTGAATTCCCGCGCCAGACTTACAATCGTGTCAGCAGGAATGCCGCAAATCTCGGCATATTCATCAATGCTGTATTTGTCTGCTTCTTTTTTTAGCAAACTCAGGCTGGTTGTAACTGCGATTTCTTTGCCATCTTTTGTTTGCACCTTGCCCTGGAAAAACAATTCTGCCGGTCCGGCCCGGTTAAAAGCCACTGGCTTGCCCGTGGCAGTCTCAATCACTATCGCTGGTGCTGGCTTGCCTTTTTTATTAACCACCGAGTGGTCGAGATCAGATACCCGTAGGAAATGACCATGCCGAGAATGATCCGGCTCGACTATTACCAGATGCGTCGCATTAGACCAACTAGCCTCACCTGCAGTTTTTGCCGCTGCAGGTCCAGGTTGCTTTAGAAACTTTTCATCAAAACGTTGTTTCTCGATAATCCAACGAATCATACCCATAATCAAGGCACCATCTGTATTCGGCTTGATGGGTATCCAGCTACTGCGATCGGCGGCTGCCATATTGTCGCTGTTGGTTAAAACCGGATCGATAACGACATATTTCAGTTTGCCTTCACTGCGCGCCTGGGCAACCATATTCCCCTGACGTTTAAATGGATTGCCCGCATTGCCCGGTGCCGTACCGATAAACATTAAAAATTCAGAATTAGCAAAATCAGGCTTAAGGTGGGGCTGCTTCTTCCAGTCACCCAGTAATGCGGCATAGCCGGAACGCATGGACAAAGTGCAATAGGAACGGTGGCCGGTAAAATTCACCGTACCAAAACTGAGCTTGGCGAAACGCGCGGCAAAACGCAGACGGCCATCCATGAAGGGCGCCATAAAAGCCAGTTGGTTAGATTTTGGTCCGAACTCGGGTTGCTCCGGATCAATCGGTGTTTTTATATCGCGTATTGCCCGTAATCCATCCACATGCCCTTCAGAAAAAAGATCGCCTCCCTCGACCACTTCTTCTACCAGTTGCTCAAATGAAATCGGCGCCCACATTCCACTGCCCCGTGGACCAACCCGCTTTAAAGGAACTTTAACGCGATCCGGATTTGTTAATTTATCCAGCAC
>UOFZ01000107.1_pt1 | contig 46167 bp, 41 predicted proteins | sample 1989551 | NCBI WGS metagenome assembly UOFZ01 (sample SAMEA4712198, study PRJEB27164) | hydrothermal vent metagenome | biome: marine basaltic hydrothermal vent biome; feature: marine hydrothermal vent; material: mineral | place: Pacific Ocean | collected 2011-06-14/2011-07-23 | depth 1691 m
CTCAGGACGGCTGTATTAACAACGCTCGGGGTGACCGCATTAACAAAACTCAGGACGGCTGTATTAACAACGCTCGGGGTGACCGCATTAACAAAACTCAGGACGGCTGTATTAACAACGCTCGGGGCGAATGGCCTTAATCAGCTATTCCGGCGTCCAGATCCCCATTGCCGGATCATTGGTTTCCACACTTCGGCCTTTCACGGTGGCTTCTGCTGCTGCCGGTTGCGCTTGCTGTTTGGTTGCGGCTACCTGCTCGTCACAAACATGCCGGGTAAATGCGGCAAGCTGGTCCAACAGTTCATCACGTTCATGATCGGTCCCTGGAAAAGCCGCCGACAAATAGCCGGTAATGGCTGACAGATATTGCAAGCCCAACATCATATCCTGTTCCACTGCCGTATCATGGGCGGCAATCGCCTGAAATATATTTGAAATCAGCTCTTCAGATAGCTGGATGCCTTCACTCACAGTCATGCTCCTCAAGTTAAAAGCTGAGTATTATACTCAAATATAACCCTGCGGAACAGATCGCTAAATCAATGTTTTTTGTTCAAGGAAGCATGGCCGGCTATCGGGATGGCCTGTGTTATCAGGGCCATCTGCGCGCGCGCCGCCCGACTGCCCGTCTGCTGCCAGAGGTTAAACGTTTCCAGCGGATCCAGTTGCAGCCGCCCTTCACTCATCTGACGAATGGTATGCAGGGTATCCATAGCCTGAATAAACTGCTGTGCCATACGCGAATAAAACTCGGTCATGCTGGCCAGATTTTCCGCCAAATGCTGGTAAGCACTGCGTCCAAGATCCACATAGTAGGTGAGACTGACCCGGCGGCGGCGGGCACGGGCGGGAAACAAACCAGTCAAAAGCAGGCATTGATCGGCCACTTCCCGCATTTGCTGCTCACTGGCACTGCCGCTACTCTGCATGGCCTGCAAATAATCCAGTGCCATCACCCGGGACGCCATATCCGGACGGCGGCTATAGTGCATCAGGGTAAATACCAGATAACTTTCCATTTCATCATCCAGGCTTACACCCAGTTCGGCTTCGGCTTCACTCACCAGCTTTTGCCAGTCAGCCACCTGACTCCCGGATATCAGTACCTTGCTCATAACGGCCTCACTTTTTCACTACCTTCTATATATATGGCAGAAATTTGACACTCTTCCAGCTTTTTTTGTCCATTCCTGTCTACTGTTAAAACTTGCAAGATCCAGACCCGGGCGGCCGGATACTATCCGGCATAATCTCATTTAGCCACAGGCGACGGCAGCGGCTATAATGCCCCTCCTTGTTAAACAGCAACTTCAGGAACAGGCTTTTGGCGGCACATCAACTTGCGCAAGACGATCATTTTGCACCCGATCCGGGCACCTTTCAGGGGCTGATATTTGCCCTGCAACACTACTGGGCGAAGCAGGGCTGCGTGATCATGCAGCCTTACGATATGGAAATGGGTGCCGGAACCTTTCATCCCGCCACCTATATCCGCGCCATCGGCCCGGAACCCTGGAATGCCGCCTATGTACAGCCTTCACGCCGTCCCACCGATGGCCGCTACGGCGAAAACCCCAACCGGCTGCAACATTACTATCAGTTTCAGGTAGTACTAAAACCTTCGCCACTGGATATTCAGGATCGCTATCTGGAATCCCTGAAAATGCTGGGCATTGATCCCCTGGTGCATGATATTCGCTTCGTCGAGGATAACTGGGAATCCCCCACCCTGGGCGCTTGGGGACTGGGCTGGGAAATCTGGCTCAACGGCATGGAAGTAACCCAGTTTACCTACTTTCAACAAGTGGGCGGGCTGGACTGCCGCCCGGTGCTGGGCGAAATCACCTACGGACTGGAACGTATCGCCATGTATCTTCAGGGCGTGAAAAGTGTCTTTGATCTGGTCTGGACCCGCGGGCCGCAGGGTACGGTGACCTACGGCGATGTGTTTCACCAGAATGAAGTGGAACAGTCCACTTATAACTTTGAACAGGCCGATGTGGATTTTCTGTTCAGCCAGTTTGACCACTGCGAAGCACAGAGCCAGCACCTTATCGAAGCCAATCTTGCCCTGCCGGCCTATGAACAAATATTGCAGGCTTCCCACACCTTTAATCTGCTGGATGCCCGTCATGCGATTTCTGTCACCGAACGCCAACGCTATATTCTGCGCGTACGCAACCTCTCCCGCGCCGTGGCCGAAACCTATTACGCCACCCGCGAGGCGCTGGGCTTTCCCCTTTGTAACAGCGATTCGGAAACCGCGGAGGTGTCCGCATGAGCCTGCGTGATCTGTTAATCGAAATCGGCACCGAAGAGCTGCCGCCCAAGGCCCTGAATAGCCTTTCAACGGCGTTTCTTGCCGGTGTCAGAGCCGGTCTGCAAAAGGCGGGCTTATCTTTCTCCGGCATCGATAAATTCGCCAGTCCCCGGCGTCTGGCCTTGCGCGTGTGTAATCTTGCCGAAAGTCAGCCTGACAAAAATATCGAGCGCAAAGGCCCGGCCCTTCGGGCTGCCTATGGCGAAGACGGCTGCCCAACCAAAGCCGCCCAGGGCTTCGCCCGTTCCTGCGGCGTCGAAGTAGAGGATCTGCAAAAGCAGGAAACCGACAAGGGGTCCTGGCTGGTATTTCGCAGCGAACAGAAGGGCCGCCCCAGTGCATCGCTGGTGCCCGCCATTATCAACGAGGCGCTGGATAAATTGCCGATTCCCCGGCGCATGCGCTGGGGCCGGCTGGAAACCCAGTTCGTGCGTCCCGTACACTGGGTAGTACTGTTATTTGGCGACACCATTATCGAGGCCGAAATACTCGGGATCCAGGCCGGGCGGGAAACCCTCGGTCACCGTTTTCATCATCCCCAGGCGATTTCCATTCCTGCCCCGGCGGACTATGAAGTCTTGCTGGAATCCAGCGGCAAGGTTATCGCCGACTTCGACCGCCGCCGCCAGACCGTGCGCGCTCAGATCGAAAAAGAAGCTCTGCGTCTTAACGGTCAGGCGGTAATTAACGATGATCTGCTGGATGAAGTCACCGCCATGGTGGAATGGCCGGTAGCTGTCGCCGGAAATTTTGAAGCCCGTTTCCTGGATGTTCCGCCCGAAGCCCTGATTAGTACTATGGCAGCCAACCAGAAATATTTCCATCTGCTGGATGCCGATGGAAAACTGCTGCCACACTTTATCACCATCAGCAATATCGAAAGCCGTGACCCGGACAAGATCCGCGAGGGCAACGAGCGCGTCATTCGCCCGCGTTTCGCCGATGCGGAATTTTTCTGGAACCAGGATCGCAAACAACGTCTGGATGCCCGGCTTGAATCACTCAAATCCGTGGTCTTCCAGAAACAGCTGGGCAGCCTGTTCGACAAAACCTGGCGCGTGATTCCCCTGTCCGCCTGGATTGCCGAGGCCATTGGTGCCGACAAAGTCGCCGCCATGCGCGCCGCCGAACTCTGCAAATGTGATCTAATGACTGAAATGGTGGGTGAGTTTCCGGGCTTGCAGGGCATCATGGGCCGTTACTACGCGCAACATGATCAGGAACCTGAAGATGTGGCTACGGCCCTGGACGATTACTATCGGCCTCGCTTTGCCGGTGACACCCTGCCGTCATCCGCTATCGCTCAGGCACTGGCCATTGCTGATCGTATTGATACTTTATTGGGCATTTTTGCCACCGGTCAGATCCCCACGGGCGACCGGGACCCTTATGCTCTGCGCCGGGCGGCTCTGGGCGTGCTGCGAATCCTGATCGAGAAAAATCTGGATCTGGATCTGCGTTCATTACTTGAAACGGCGGCAAAACATTTCGGCGCCGAGATTAATGCGGGCGCAGCGATTGAGCAGGTGCTCAGTTTTATCCTCGATCGCCTGCAGGCGTATTATCAGGACAAGGATATAAAAGCCGACGTACTGGAAGCTGTGATCAGCACCCAGCCCACCTGCCCGCTGGACATCGACCAACGGATTCAGGCCGTGAGCCATTTTCGTGAATTGCCGGAAGCCAAAAGCCTGGCCGCAGCCAATAAACGTATTGGCAACATCCTGAAAAAAGTAACCGGCAATTTGCCGCAAACCATCAATGCCTCCGCCTTGCTCGAAGCAGAGGAAAAAACGCTTTACCAGATTCTTACCGGTTTGAGCAGCGAGGTTCAGACACAGCTAGAGAAGAACCAGTATGAACAGGCTCTGACGCAACTGGCGCAACTGCGCGATCCGATTGACCGCTTCTTCGATAAAGTCATGGTCATGACTGAAGATGAAAAACTGCGCGACAACCGTATCGCGCTGCTTAATCAGCTTCACACGCTATTCATGCGGGTCGCCGACATTTCACGTTTACAAAACTGAGCCCTTAAACCTATGAACAAAGATTCCTATCAGAACATGTTGGCGGCGGTTCAGGCCTTTCATGACAAGCACGATTTCAAAAATACCGGCGGTGAAGAGCTGACCTATCGTATTTCCTTGATGGCCGAAGAACTGGGCGAAATTTCTGCCTGTGTCACCAAGGGCAAGAGCCCGGCGCTACTAGCCGAAGAGGTTGCCGATCTGTTTATTCTTTTGATGGGCACAGCCATTGCGGCCGACTTTGATCTCAATGACGCCTTCTGGGCTAAAATGGAAAAAATCATGCAGCGAGAATCGCGCATGGTGAATGGTAAAATCCGCGTTTCCGAATTTCGTGACTAAGCGTCCAACAACTCAATACTTCCAACTATGAAACTAGTGATCCTTGACCGCGATGGCGTCATCAATCAAGACTCAGACGACTATATAAAATCCGTCGATGAATTCATCCCTTATCCGGACAGTCTGGACGCCATTGCCCGTCTTAACCAAGCCGGTTATCGGGTTACCATCGCCACCAACCAGTCCGGCATCGGTCGCGGTTACTATGATGAAAAGACCCTCAAGGCCATGCACGAAAAGCTGGCGCAACAATTAGCCCCGCGCGGCGGACACATCGATTACATTGTCTGGTGTCCTCATCGTCCCGATCAGGACTGCGACTGCCGCAAGCCCCGTCCGGGTCTGTTGCAACAAATTGGCCAACACTTCGATACGCCCTTGAATAAGGTCGTTATGGTGGGTGACAAACCTGCCGACATTGAGGCTGCCCGCGCTGCAGGTGCCCGCCCGGTGCTGGTCAAAACCGGTAAGGGGGAACGCACCCTGGCTCAAGGAACAAATCTGGAAGGCGTGCCCATCTATGCCAATCTTTCCGCTTTTGTCGATAATTTTCTCAATCAGGACGCCTGATGATTTTTATACGTTCACTTCTTTTCAGCTTCTTCATGATCCTCTCAACCATGCTCACGGCTGTTTCATTGGTCCTGCTTTCGCCCCTGCCTTACCGTTGGGTGGTGGTTTTTTCGCGCCTCTACCCGGCCAGCATCATGCTGGCCCTTAAATATATCTGCGGCCTTCACTACGAAGTGATAGGACGGGAAAATATTCCGGCACAAACCAGCATTATTTTTTGCAAACACCAGTCTACCTGGGAAACCCTGGCTATCCAGGTTATTTTCCCCCCCATGGCTTTCGTGGTTAAGCGGGAACTCCTGTGGGTGCCTTTTTTTGGCTGGGGTTTGGCCGCCCTGCGCGCCATTGCCATTAACCGTAGCGCCGGGCGTAGCGCCATGAAACAACTGGTTGACAAAGGGATCGATCGATTGAAACAGGGGATCTGGATGGCTATTTTTCCTGAAGGCACCCGCGTGGCTGCCGGCAGCAAGGGCCGTTACCACATCGGCGGTGCTATTCTTGCTGCTAAAAGCGGTTATCCGGTCGTGCCGGTAGCGCATAATGCGGGTGAATTCTGGCCCCGTGGCCAATTTCTGAAAAAACCGGGCACGATCAAGCTTGTCATCGGCCCCCAGATCCCCAGCAATAACCGCAAACCGGAAGACATCCTGGCCGATGCTAAAAACTGGATTGAGTCAACCGTAGCCGAAATAAGCGCGGGAACTGCACAAAAAGATTGATGGCTCCCTGCCTGCTGGAACAGTAGCGGGTTAACGTTTATACCAGGTCAAGCACAGCATGACCAACTAATGGTTCGACAAGCATTGTCCAGCTTACGTTATTTGAAGAAAGGAGTCGCATATGTAGGTTGGCGCTGAGCAACGCGAAGCCCAACCGGCACTTCCTTCGGTCGCCCAACAGGCCCGGTCTATCATTGACTTAATTGTTGGGCGACCGAAGGAAGCTTGTCGAAGGGGCCTCACAACCAGGCCGTGAAATAAGCTATACATCCAGATTTGAGGCATTCAGGGCATTGCTTTCAATGAAGTCCCGACGCGGCTCCACCTGATCGCCCATCAGGGTAGTGAAAATTTCATCCGCGCCAATGGCGTCTTCAATCTGTACCTGCAACAGACGGCGACAGTTTGCGTCCAGCGTGGTTTCCCAGAGCTGTTCCGGATTCATTTCACCCAGCCCTTTGTAGCGCTGGATATGCTGGCCACGCCGCGCCTCGTCCATCAGCCAGTCCATAACCTCTCTGAACGATACAACGTTTTTACGGCGCTCTCCGCGTTGCACGTAAGCGCCATCACCGATCAGCCCCTGCAATTGCTGGATCAAGGTTTTGAAGGCCTGGTATTCGCCGGACTCGAAAAACTCTCTCTTAAGTAAGCGCTCACTATTAAGGCCGTACCGGGTTATAACTAGCTTCGCCTGCCATGCGCCTGGTTCTTCCTCATCATCTTCAAGAATGATTTCAATCTTGTCCTGAACCTTGTCATCATGGTTCAGCAAGGCTTGCAAATCATTGAACCAGCTCTGTGCCCGGGTTTTATTTAACAGTGCAGCTTCCTCAAAAACCGGCATGGCGATCATTTTTTCAAGTACTCGCATCGGGTAACGCCGGGCTAAACGTTGAATGCTGTCGTTTACCAGAATATGTTGTCTGGCCAATTCTTCCAGGGCTGCGCCGCTCATGGCCGGTGCCTGCTCATTGACGCAAAAATCCGTATTTTCAAGCGCCACCTGCAGGAGATAGCTGTTTAACTCGGCATCATCTTTGACATAGCGTTCCTGTTTGCCTTTCTTGAGTTTGTATAACGGTGGTTGGGCAATATAGATATAACCGTTCTCAATCAACTCCGGCATTTGCCGATAGAAGAACGTCAGCAGCAGGGTCCGAATATGCGAGCCATCCACATCCGCATCGGTCATAATAATGATGCGGTGGTAGCGTAATTTACCAATATTGAATTCCTCCCGGCCGATACCACAGCCGAGAGCGGTAATCAGGGTTCCCACTTCCACCGAAGACAGCATTTTATCGAAGCGGGCTTTTTCTACATTCAGAATTTTGCCCTTCAAGGGCAGAATCGCCTGGAATTTCCGATCCCGCCCCTGTTTGGCCGAGCCGCCAGCGGAATCACCCTCCACCAGGAACAGTTCGGACAGAGCGGGATCTTTTTCCTGACAATCGGCCAGTTTGCCGGGTAACCCGGCAATATCCAACGCCCCTTTGCGCCGGGTCATTTCTCGTGCTTTGCGCGCGGCCTCACGGGCGCGTGCCGCATCAATAATCTTGCTGACGATAGCCTTGCTGTCAGACGGATTTTCCTGCAAATAATCGTTTAGTTTTTCACCCATAACGGATTCGACAATCCCCTTGATCTCAGACGAAACCAGCTTGTCCTTGGTTTGCGAAGAAAATTTGGGATCCGGCACTTTCACCGACAGCACGGCGGTCAATCCTTCACGGGCATCATCACCGCTGGGATTAACCTTTTGTTTTTTCACGTTGCCCAGCTTTTCAATATACGTGTTGAGCGTCCGGGTTAAGGCCGCGCGGAAGCCAGCCATGTGGGAGCCGCCATCACGCTGGGGAATATTATTGGTGAAACAAAATATGTTTTCCTGGTAGGAGTCATTCCACTGCATGGCAATTTCTACTCCCACATCGTCTTTCTCTGTATTCAGATAAAATACGTTTTCATGCAAGGGGGTTTTGTTGCGGTTTAGATGTTCAACAAAAGCACGGATTCCGCCCTTGTATTCAAAAGTTTCCTTCTTCTCATCTCGTTCATCGCTCAGCCTGATGCGAACTCCGGAGTTAAGAAAGGACAGCTCACGCAGTCGTTTGGCCAGAATATCAAAGTGAAATTCTGTATCGGTGAAAATCTCGACGCTGGGTTTGAAGCGAATCTCCGTGCCTGTTTTTTCAGTTTCACCTATTACCGCCAGATCACTCTGGGGTTCACCCAGAATGTACTCCTGCTGGTGTATTTTGCCCTCCCGACGAATAGTTAATTTCAAACTTTCTGAGAGCGCATTGACTACGGAAACACCCACGCCATGCAAACCACCCGAGACTTTATACGAGTTATCGTCAAACTTGCCCCCCGCATGCAGCACGGTGAGAATTACTTCCGCCGCAGAACGGCCTTCTTCCTCATGAAAATCAGTGGGAATCCCGCGGCCATCATCCCTGACGGTAATCGACTTATCACTGTTTATACTTACATCGATGCTGGAGCAATATCCGGCCAGGGCTTCATCAATGGAATTATCCACCACTTCGAACACCATGTGGTGTAAACCCGTACCATCATCGGTATCGCCAATATACATACCGGGCCGTTTACGAACCGCATCCAGTCCCTTTAGGACTTTGATACTGGAAGAATTATAACTATCAGACTGACTCATGAATTATCTCCGTTTGCATACTGGATTGTACCATTTCTGTAACGTGTCCGTGTTCCACGTGAAACACTTTGTACTCAGGCATGGGCGTTAATTTTAACAGCGCAAGTTGAGTGCTGGTCATAAAAACCTGTGCTCCAGTTTCAAAGGCCGTTGCAATCAGCTTTTCACGATGCCTTTCATCCAGTTCCGCAGCTAGATCATCAATGAGAATAAGAGCATCACGTTTTGTTTCCTCTATTAACTGCTTAACTTGCGCCAAACGCAGCGCACACACGAGTAATTTTTGTTGTCCTCGTGAAAAATAGTCTTGAACCCGGTTGTTTTCGTTTTTAAAGATCAAATCTGCACGATGCGGACCCATGCGGGTATAACCGTATTGCTGGTCCAGTTCCAGACTGCTTTTAAGCGCATCGGCAAAATCCAGTGCATTTAGCCAACCTGCGCGATAATCCACTTCAACCTTCAGGCCAAGCAAAGCCAAGCAATAATCATTGATATGTGGTTTCAGCTTATCCAGATATGCCCGCCGCAAGTCAGTAATCTTTTCACCTTCAACGATTACCCTGTCATCCCATAGCTGAATTGCCCTGGCTGCCTGGCCTTGTCGCAAGGCGGCATTTCGCTGTTTTAACGTGTGAGCATAATCATGCCATAGAGACAGGAAAGAAGGTTCCACGTGAAACACACCCCAATCCAGAAACTGACGGCGCAGTTTTGGCCCTTGTTCAAGCAGTTCGTGGCCTTGTGGGTGAATAACCTGAACAGGTAAATAACTCGCTAGTCGGGATGACTGCTTAACTGTTTCACCATTGATCCGTATTTGAGTATCCGAAACCGACTTTCTAATACCCAGGACAGCGTTGCTCCCCCCATGTCGGTCCGTCACCCTGCCAACCACTTGCATATGGCTGGCCTGTACCTGAATAAGTTTTTTTGGTTGGCTGGTTCTAAAAGATCGGCTGAGTGAAAGATAATAAATGCTTTCGAGGATATTGGTTTTTCCTGCACCATTATCCCCAATAAAAATATTACACGTGGAAGAAAAATTTAAATCGGCAGCTTCAATATTGCGGAAGTTTTGAAGTGCCAACATATTAAGTGACATTTAAAGCGTCAAAGATTAAAGCCGCATGGGCATAATAACATATCGGTTGGTGGTGTTTCCTTCACCCGAGATCAGGCAACTGTGATTTGTATCCCTTAAACTCAAGATCACTTTATTTTCATTAATAACAGACAGGGCTTCCTGGAAATAAACTACGTTAAAACCGATTTCAAATTCTTCACCCTCGTAATCGATTTCTATTTGTTCTTCCGCTTCTTCCTGATCCGGGTTATGCACCGTAGCATTGAGCATGCCGGGGCTAAATTTAAGCAGAATTCCACGATATTTTTCATTCGAAAGAACTGCCACGCGCATGAACGCCTGACGTAATTGTTCCCGCTCACAGATGATCTGTTTCTCACAACCTGTAGGTATAACTTGTTGATAATCCGGGAATTTCCCATCAATAAGTTTAGACGTGAAATGCATATCCTCAAGTTCGATAAGAAGGTGATTCTCGCTCAGCTTAATTTTCAATAAACTGTCTGAATCATCCAGCAGGCGAGCCAGTTCGTTAACGCCTTTTTTAGGCAAAATAATCTGCCGGGTTTCCGTAACATCAAAGGTGCCACTTAATTCAGATAGCGCAAGGCGATGACCATCTGTCGCCACAGCAGACAGTTTATCTTCACTGATTTCCAGCAATAAACCATTCAAATAATAACGAACATCCTGCTGGGCCATGCAGAACTGAGTATTTTCGATTAATTGTTTGAGCTCTTTTTGAGTCAGGCTAAATTCAAACGGTGAGGTCACGGCATCGATATTAGGAAACTCGGTGCCGGGTAAAGTCGAAAGTGTAAAGCGACTGCGTCCTGATCGAATAACACAGCGATCAGCCGTAGTGGTTAATTCAATCTCGGCCTGTTCGGGCAAAGCCTTACAAATATCGATGAATTTTTTACCCGGTAATGTTATTTCGTCATTCTCATCATTCTCTACCGCTAATCGAGTAACCATTTCAACTTCAAGGTCTGTCCCTGTCAATGTCATGATGCCATCAGACACCTGAACAAGGATATTAGACAGAATGGTCAGAGAGGGCCGACGTTCAATAATATTACCCACTATCTGCAAGGGTTTTAGCAGGGCTTCGCGTTGCAGTCTGAGCTTCATAAAGATCCTTAATATTATATATATAAATTACTACTGTTATTAGGCCAGCAAATATCTGTGGATAAGCGATTTTTGTATATATTTTACATAAACTTATCACACTTCTAAAAGTGTTTGAACAAGCAGGAGCAAACACCGCGTAAACTGTGGATAAAATGTGGCTAAAAAAGAGACCTAAGTGGAACCGAGGATTACTAACATGTTATCCACATCTCATCCCCATTATGTACTCAGGATACGAATCAAATTAGAATAATCCTCGTCAATACTCAATTCAGTTTCTTTCAACTCTTTAATTTTACGACAGGCATGTAACACCGTTGTATGATCCCGGCCACCAAAGGCATTGCCTATTTCAGGCAAACTATGACTGGTTAACTCTTTACACAAAGCCATGGCAATTTGCCGAGGGCGGGTAATTGACCGGCTACGCCGCTTGGAAAGCAGATCGGCAACTCTGATTTTGTAGTATTCAGCAACAGTTTTTTGAATATTATCAATAGTTAACTGGCGATCCTGGATAACCAGCAGATCCCGCAGTGCTTCTTTTGTAAACCCCAGGGTAATAGGCTGGCCAGTAAACTGAGCATTGGCCATGACCCGCCGCAATGCGCCTTCCAGCTCACGGATATTTGAGCGAATATGTTTGGCAATGAAAAAAGCAACATCGTTGGATAATTCCACGCCGGAATTGCTGGCCTTGCTTTTAAGAATCGCTACCCGTGTTTCCAGTCCAGGTGGCTCGATGGTTACCGGCAGACCCCAGCCGAAACGGGATTTTAAGCGCTCTTCCAGACCATCGACTTCCTTTGGATAGCGATCACAGGTCATGATGATCTGGTGATGGCTTTCCATTAAAGAGTTGAAGGTATGAAAAAACTCCTCCTGAGATTGTTCCTTGCCGGCAAAAAATTGAATATCATCAATTAGCAAAGCATCGACTGATCGATAGTAGCGTTTGAATTCATTGATGGTGCCATGCTGGAGCGCTTTAACCATTTCAGCCACGAAGCGCTCCGAGTGCAGGTAAACCACACTGGCATGAGGCTGATGCTCAAGAATCATATTACCGACAGCATGCATTAAATGTGTCTTGCCCAGACCGACACCGCCATAAATCATGAGCGGATTGTAGCTATGGCCGGGGTTTTCAGCCACCTGCAGGGATGCTGCCCGACCGAGCTGGTTGGATTTACCCTCGACATAGGTATCAAAGGTGAAATTCGGGTTCAGGCTTGACTTTCGGCGTGCATTGGTAGCCTGCCTTGCGCTGTTATTCGTAGACGCGGCAGTGCGGTTTGAACTGTCGGTGGTCGCAGGCAGCTGGATCGCCTCTTCACTACCAATATCGAGTAGAACAGAAATCGCAGAATCTGAATAATTGTTGATCAGAGATTCTATATTGTTGAAATACTTATCTTTTACCCAATCAAGTACAAACTGGTTGGGGGCTAACAGGATAAGTTCCCTGTCGCTAAAACGCGCCTGCAATGGGCGAACCCAGGTATTAAACTGCTGGGGAGATAAATCCTGTTCCAGTCGAGCCAGACATTTATCCCAGGAACTCTGTGGCACGTTAATGGACTCCTTGAAAGAAAATATACACGAAAAAGAAAAACGCAGAATTGGAAGAAGGGAGTCTATAACGACAGATAAAAGTTATCCACATGCAAATGTAACTAAATATCGCCGGGTTTTTAGACGATTCTAGTTGACATAAAGAGCCTCAGGAAGTATTGTTGCGGCCCTTTTTCAGGGAAGACTTTCCTGAATGATTCAAGTAACAAGTTTTGATTAAACAGTGATTTAGCCGCCATGAAAAGAACATTTCAGCCCAGCACTCTTAAACGTAAACGTACTCATGGCTTCCGCGCCCGGATGCGCACCCGCGCCGGCCGTGCGGTTATTAATGCTCGCCGAGCCAAAGGTCGCCAGCGTCTTAGCGCCTGAGCAGCCGGTCTGACCAGGTCAATCCGAACATCCCTTCCCTGAGCAAGATTGATTGGCGTTTTCCCCGCCAGCATAGATTACTCACCGCAAAGGATTTCAGCCGGGTTTTTCAGCAACCAGTCAAGCAGGGGGACAGGCATCTAACCCTGCTGGCCTGTATAAATTCACAGGACTATGCTCGGTTGGGCATGGCGGTTCCAAAGCGCCAGTTGAAACGCGCGGTTGATCGAAATCGTATAAAACGCCTGATCCGGGAGAGCTTTCGCGAACATCAGACTCAACTCCGGGGTCTGGATGTTGTAGTATTGGTCCGCCACGGAATAGTGAAGCTAGATAACGAAACAGTTTTCCGTGCACTGGATAAACACTGGGATCTGTTGAGTAAAAAATGCGCAAACTTGTTATCCTCCTGCTAAGCGTATATCGCTACATTATTAGCCCATTTCTTGGCAATAACTGTCGTTTTTATCCTTCCTGCTCCGAGTATGCAGAAACAGCGGTGAGCCGTTTTGGTGTATTTCGCGGGACCTGGCTAACCTTAAAACGGTTAAGCCACTGTCATCCCTGGCATGCCGGGGGCCTTGATCCTGTACCTGAGAAAAAAGAAGTCTGATGGAACAACAACGCCTAATCCTGTTTATCGCCCTGAGTCTGGTTCTGTTTTTAATTTGGGGTGCCTGGCAACGGGAATTTTCACCGCAGCCTGTTACGCCCGTTACTCAGACCAATAGTGGCAAAATAATAAGCTCGTCACCCGTTGCCCCCGCTTCAGGGTCCGACGTTCCGCTTGCCGAAACAGCAACGGCTGCGAAAGGATCTTCGTCGTTTATGCCCGTTAGCGAAACCCAACTGGTTAAACGGGGGCAGCGAATCAAAGTCGAAACCGATGTCTTTCGGATTGAAATTGATACCGTAGGCGGGGATCTACGGGTAGTGGAATTAAAAAAATACCCGGTTAGCGTCGATAAACCGGATCAGCCTTTTCGGCTGATGAAAGATGGATCCGAACATTTGTTTATTGCCCAGTCCGGGTTTACCCTGCGGAAAAATAATCCGGCACAGCTTAGTGCTGCGCCGAACCACACGACGAACTATCGTGCCGTGCAGACCCACTATCGTTTGGCAGAGGGTCAAAACAAAATAACCGCCGTGCTCAGCTGGACCAGTCCGGATGGCGTAGTCTTTATGAAAAGCTATACCTTTACCCGCGGCAGTTATTTGATTGATGTTGCCTATTCGATCAAGAATCCAACTACCGAAGACTGGGTGGGTAATCTGTATCAACAGTTACAGCGTACGCCAATCCCTAAATCGGAACAGCCCCGATTCATTCATACCTATACCGGCGGGGTGGAATACAGTCCGCAAGACAAATATGACAAAATTACCTTCAGTGATATGCAGGAAGGCAAACTAAACAAAAAGGTTACTGGTGGCTGGACCGCGATGATTCAGCATTATTTTCTGGCGGCCTGGATTCCACCGGCGGATATACCGGAAACCTTTTACTCCCGCTATAAGCCCAATCCGGATCGTTATACCCTGGGGATGAAGTCCGATAGCAGTTACCAAGTGAAAGCGGGCAGCGAAGGTCGCTTCAACAACCGGCTTTTCGTGGGTCCCAAGTTACCGGATATACTGGCAAAAACTGCCCCAGGTTTAGATCTGACCGTCGATTACGGCATACTGACAATATTGGCAAACCCCATCTATTACGTACTGAAATTTATTCACAAGAATATTATCAGCAACTGGGGCTGGGCCATTATTATTCTGACGATGATGATCAAACTGGCGTTTTACAAGCTGTCAGAAAAGTCTTACAAGTCCATGGCCCAGATGCGCAAACTCACGCCGCGAATCAAGCAGCTGAAAGAACGCTATGGTGAAGATAAACAGAAAATGGGCCAGGCCCAGATGGAGCTGTTTCGTAAGGAAAAGATCAATCCACTGGGCGGCTGTTTGCCGATCCTGGTGCAGATGCCGGTATTTATCTCGCTCTACTGGGTTTTACTGGAAAGCGTAGAGTTGCGCCAGGCTCCCTGGATTTTCTGGATCAGAGACATGTCTACGGCTGATCCCTATTATGTTCTGCCGTTGTTGATGGGTATCAGCATGTTCATTCAGCAACGCCTGAATCCGGCGCCGATGGATCCGATTCAAGCCAAGTTGATGATGGTGTTGCCCTTTGTATTTACCGTTTTCTTTGCCTTCTTCCCGGCCGGGCTGGTGATTTACTGGGTGGTAAACAACACGCTGTCAATTTTGCAACAGTGGTATATCACCCGCGTTGTAATCAAGAGCTAAGATCCTGGCGACAGGTCATGCCGACATGAGTCTGCGCGATTATGTGGAAGACACGATTGCCGCTATCGCCACCCCGGCGGGCCGGGGTGGCGTGGGCATCATTCGCGTTTCCGGCCCAGCGGCGGCGGCCATTGCCCACAGTATGCTGGGCAGGCTGCCCCGGCCTCGTTTTGCCGAGTATGGCTCTTTTCTCGATCAAAAAGGTGCGGCCATCGATCAGGGCTTGGCACTTTACTTTTCCCATCCCCATTCTTTTACCGGCGAAGATGTGCTGGAGCTACAGGCTCACGGCGGCCCCGTGGTGCTGGATTTATTGCTTAAACGGATCTTGACGCTGGGCGCGCGCATGGCGCGTCCGGGAGAGTTCAGTGAACGCGCCTATCTGAATAACAAAATTGATCTTGCTCAGGCAGAAGCGATTGCCGATCTGATCGATGCCAGCACCGAGCAGGCTGCCCGCTGTGCCATGCATTCACTTGAAGGTGTTTTTTCCGACTGGGTGCAGAATACGGTTGAGCGTTTAACGCAGTTGCGCATGTATGTGGAAGCAGCGATTGATTTTCCCGAAGAAGAAATTGATTTTCTTGGCGACAGCAAAGTAAGTGATGAACTGAATGCCTTACTGGCTGATCTGGATCGTGTGATTGGCGAGGCGCAACAGGGCCAGCTTCTGCGCGAAGGCATGCGCATTGTTCTTGCCGGTCAACCCAATGTCGGCAAGTCCAGTTTGCTGAATCAGTTGGTCGGACGAGAATCAGCAATTGTTACCGATATTCCCGGCACAACCCGCGACGTGTTGCGCGAGGAAATCAGCATCGATGGCCTGCCTGTGCATGTGATCGATACGGCCGGTCTGCGTGAAAGCAGCAACCCCATAGAACAGGAAGGCATTCGTCGCAGCTGGCAGGAAATGGAACAGGCCGATCAGGTTTTGCTCTTGCTCGATAGTCGGCAAGGTTATACCAAGGAAGAAGAAAAAATTCTGGCGCAGTTACCGCCGAAGCTGGCAGTAACGGTCATCTATAACAAAATAGATTTAAGTGGCGCACAAGCGGCACAGAAAAAATATGATACCCGGACGCATCTGTGGCTGTCAGCAAAAGATGGCCAGGGGATGGATCTATTGCGTGAACATCTGAAGGCCTGCGTCGGTTATCGAGGTGCAGGCGAAGGTCAGTTCATGGCGCGTCGTCGCCACCTGCAGGCGCTGGAGCAGGCTCGCGAATTTATAGAAAAAGGCGCCACACAGTTACACGATTATGCGGCAGGTGAACTACTGGCGGAAGAGTTGCATCAGGCTCAGAAAGCACTAGGAGAAATTACGGGTACGGTGAGCAGCGATGATTTGCTTGGGCGTATCTTTAGCAGCTTTTGCATTGGTAAATAATGGCTAGGCTTGCCTTCAGTCTAAATAACTGTTCCGAATTCCTGTCCACTATACAGATCACGTTCGTGGTGAGCTTGTCGAACCATGAATGCAAGGCCTGAAATAGCAATATTTAATGCTGTTCACCCTTCGACAAGCTCAGGGCGAACGGTTTTACTGGACAGGAATTCGGAACAGTTATTTAGTCAATATGTGCTGTATGAAGGCAAGCCCGGCGTAAAAATCAGGATGCAGCCTGTAATTTATTGCTGCTGCTATCATCCAGATGTTTCTGGAAAATAGCCTTATGTACATCACCAATGCTGATGATGCCGATCAGTTTTTTGTCTTCAGCAACGGGAATGCGGCGAATTTTTTTCAGGCACATAACCGATACGGCTTTTAAGACAGGCTCGTCTGGTTTAACCGTAAACAGGCCGGGTTTCATAATATCCTTAACTTGCAGATTAAGGACATCGGTGTATTCATTTTCCAGTTGTTCAAAATCATAACGGCCGATCTGCATGTATTCATCTACGTTCGGATACATGCCATTAAGAATGTCTTTCTCTGAAATCAGGCCAATGATTTCATTCTGATCATTAACAACAGGTACGCCACTAATTTTGTTGAAGCACATGATAACGGCAATCTCGCATATTGGCGTTGTCAGTTTGGCTACTTTCACATTGGTATTCATTATTTCTTGTACTAACATTTTATATTCCTATGTTATTTATTGCTTATATTTTAATGTTGGTGGCATTTGCGTGAGCGTGCGCACACCTTGTTGTTTGTTCCACTCAAAATAAGACAAAGCCTAAAATAGCGGTATTGGTTTTGCCGTTGGCTGAAATATAAAGATTTGACGAGCATTCGCCAAGTTATTTATTTAATGCCCGTAATATATAAAATTAATATTAGTTTATTAGCTGCCACTTATTTCTGGCGCGGGACTTTCTTTGGTTGCGGATGGAAGTGTTTTACTTTCTTTTTGAATTGCAGGAATAACCGAGCGGAAGGTGCCTTTGCATAGCGGAGATGATTATAAAGGCGGCTAATGGTATCCACGCTGCTTTGCAGATCGGGTCGTTGCCTTATGATACGAAGCGCATAGTCCTGGGCAGATTCTTCTGCCTGGTGAGGGAAGCCACAAGCTGCCAGTTTGCGACAGAACCGGGCATAGGTGCGATTAACCGGATTAAGGGAATCCTGCTGATGACGAAAAACAAACAGGGTTACGAATAGAAGGCTTATCATAAAGGCGACGGCGAGCAATAAAGCCAGCTGGTATAAAGAAAGTTTGTTAGCACCCAACCTGGCCAGGAGAGATTTCTGTCGCTTGTCATTATAGCCGATCACCCAGTCGTTCCAGTGATTGTTGAGGCTGTCCCAGGCAAAAGCCATTATCCGCAGGCGTTTGCTGAACCAGCTTTGATTTGAGCTAAGGCCTGTTTTTGGATCCGCATCTTTATGGTCGAGGCGATCTTTCGTGGTTTCAATGCGGGAGTCGGGGATAACACTGGTCGGATCGATACGCAACCAGCCTTTACCGGCTAACCAGAGTTCAACCCAGGCATGCGCATCGGACTGGCGCACGATCATATAATCGGAGAAAGGATTCATTTCTCCTCCCTGATAACCGCTGACAATACGCGCCGGGATACCCGCCAGACGCATGATTACAGCAAAAGAAGAAGCGTAATGAACACAGTAGCCACGCCGGGACTTAAATAAAAAAGTATCGACACTATCGCCATCCAGCTTTGGCGGTTGACGAGTATAAATAAAATTTTGCTGACGAAAATAATTTAAAACAGCTTTGATAAAGGATCCGTTGCGAATATGTTCCTTGCGTAACTTGTTAACGAAAAGCCGGGTCAAAGGTGCGACATGCTGAGGCACCTGTAAATAATAGCGGCGGTTAATGATGCTGTTAGCATCCAGCTGATAGCCAAGATAAGCGCGCATGTTGTAACGGGTAACGCTATTGACCGGATAATTCTGTAACAACTGCATGTCTTGTGTGAGGTACGCATTGTCGGGAATGCTGCCGGGCATATCAAGTGCAAACAGCCAGTGCCGGTGATGGGGTTCGAGGGTGATCGTATAATCAACAGGAGCAGAAAAGTGAATGTCATCCAGACTAAGTCGGGGAACGGAATCCTCTTTAAGAAGCTTCCATTTACGACCATCAAACAAGGACAGCACCGGGCCTCGCCAGTAAAGCTGATTTTGTTTGGGTACGCGGCCCGCGAATCTGACGCGGAAGGCAACCGCAGGATTATCAACGAGCCTGCTGATACGCCCTGCTTCCAGTTCATCACTCAGGCCGGTGCGACTGGTCTGTGAATCGTCCGGCATACTCCATAATGGTCCGGGTAGGCGAGGAAACAGAAAAAACAGCATTAGCATCAGTGGTATCGCCTGCAACAACAGGATAAGAGCCAGGCGTACCGTTTGACGTAGAGCCTGAGGCAGCGGTTTTTTCTGCGCCGCCGGATGGTTATAAATGATCATGCTGCTGATCAGGCTCAATACTACCAGCAGCATATAGGCGCCGCTGTAGATAGATTGATCAAACAGGAAGCTGGTGATTAAAATGAAAAAACTGATATAGGTAATAATGACAACGTCGCGGCGGCCTTTTATTTCCATCAATTTAAGACAGAGCATCAATAGCAGCATGGCACTGCCAGCCGTGCGCCCGAGCAAGGTTGTATAATTGAATAATAGGCCGACAATGGCCACCAGCAGAATAAACAGACGCAGGTATTTCCCTGGCAATGGCGTACGGCGGGTTTCATATAAGAAGCGCCAGCCGAGCAGACTCAGGCAAAAGATTGAAATCCATACAGGCAGGTGCAAAAAATGCGGCAGACAAACCAGCAATACAGACAGGAGTAAAATGCCGATATCGGTCGGTAGTGCTTGCCGGGGAAGCTTATTCATGCGGCGCAGATTCAGAGAGTATAAATTCGGTTTGTCTGAATTCCGCTAACAGGCGCAGGCAGCGGTGCTGGTGAAGATGGCTTTTTGTTGGTGCAACTTCAGCGTCGGGGATCCAGAGCCCGTAAGCAAGATCGTTTTTTTGCGCTTCGATGATCCAGCGCGTCAGTTGAGACAGGCGGGCTTCGGTATCAAGCGGGGCCAGGCTGCGCCAGTCAAACCATAGTTCCGGCTGCGCTTCTGCGCCGAACTGTTTCGTTAGTACGCCCTGTTTTTTAGCCAGCGCCTTCCAGTGAATATGGCGTAGAGGATCACCGGGTAGATAATTGCGTAAGCCGTTAAAATCTTCATCGCCCGCTCCCGGTTTGCTTTTGTCATCACCCGGTCGCGGTTGCTCGGAGGTTGGCTGACCATCATTGGCGGGTTGCGGATAAACCAGTAGCGTACGGGAAAAATTCAGGATGGACCAAGTCTGGAACAGGCCCAGCGGGAAACGGCTGCTGATGCGCAAGCTTGGGAGTTTTAATCTGCCTCGTTGATGGGCCTTATATTTAAGCGTGATGTCAGAGGATGTATTGGCAGGAATATCATGAATGGCCAGGGTATCACCGTGAGCAACCTTGAACTCCAGGGCCAGGCGCACCGGGCCGTGGAGATTCTTTATCATCAGCGGAATGTGTAACATCTGCTGACAAAACACCGGTTTAATTTCGCCCATGCTGATTTCCAGGCGATAAAGATTTTTATAGGTATGCAGGATGCTAACAATGGTCAGACTGCCAAGCAGGAAACAGAGCAAATAGCCGAGGCTGTTGTTGTAGTTGATCGAGCCGATGAGCATCAGGATCAGAATCACAGCAAAGAACAGGCCGTCGCGGGTGGGTAAAATATAGATATTGCGGCGGCCTAAGCTAATGGCTCCGGCAACGGGTTCGTCACCATGAAAAAAGCGGCCAAGCTGAAAATAATCGATGAAGCTCCGGGTTCGCATGGGATTTAGATGAACGCAGTTATTCGACTCAGGGGATGGGCACACTAAGAAGTCGCGTAGTCAGGCCGTCGCTGTTCTCATCGTCTATTCCGGAGACGGCTTGCAAACGATGATTGACCACACTGGGCAGGACGGCCTGAACATCATCCGGTAGTACATGGCGGCGTCCGTGCATCAGTGCCCAGGCGCGAGCGGCCTGTAACAGGCCCAGACCTGCGCGGGGTGAAAGCCCGTTGGTATAATGACCGGGTTGGCGGCTGAAATGAATCAGCGCCTGCAAATAGTCGAGCAAGTTTTCTGAAACATGCACGTCATCGACCGCATGTTGTAATCCGACCAGTGTATGGATGTCTAAATCACATTCAAGCTGTTGCAAGGCATCCCGTCGATTTCGGCTGGTTAGCAGTTTGCGCTCCGCTTCAGGATCAGGATAGCCGAGCTGAATACGCATGAGAAAGCGATCCAGCTGGGATTCCGGCAGGGCAAAGGTTCCAATCTGATGGTCGGGATTTTGAGTAGCAATGACAAAAAAAGGATCGGGTAGCGGACGAGTTTCGCCTTCGATGCTAACCTGCTGCTCTTCCATGGCTTCCAGCAGAGCGCTCTGGGTTTTCGGTGTGGCGCGATTGACTTCGTCAGCCAGCAACACCTGGGTGAAAATGGGGCCGGGATGAAAATGGAAGCTGTTGTTACTCGGCTCAAAAATCGAGACACCAAGAATATCTGCTGGTAGCAGATCGCTGGTAAACTGAATACGATTGAATTGCAGGCCCAGACATTTGGCCAGCGTATGGGCCAGGGTGGTTTTGCCAACGCCCGGCAAATCTTCAATAAGAAGATGGCCGCGGCAGAGCAGGCAGCTCAAGGCCAGACGAACGGCCTTTTCCTTGCCGAGAATAATCTGGCCAACATTATGAACAATATTATCCAGCAAGCGTTGATAATGGGGCATGTTGTGATGATCCATTGGGGTTTTATCGGCAGGAGGGCGCAGGGTTTGAGAAACAGATCAGGTTTTGTTATCTGCAGGTCATATCGAAGGACCCCAGGCGCAGGGCGAAAAACCAGCCTGCTGATACTGGCTCTATTGTTGTTTGGCCTGACAGGCTGCTCCAATGCACTTTACTATATGAACGCGTTATCTGGCCATGCACAATTACTCAATGCTCAGCGTCCGCTCGAGGAGGTATTGGCCGATCCAAGCGTGCCAACTCAGACGCGAAGCCGGTTAAAATCTTTACAGGCTGCGCGGGGCTTTGCCAGCCGGGAACTGGCCCTGCCGGACAATGACAGCTACCGCAGTTACGCTGATCTTGGCCGCCCATATGCGGTGTGGAACGTGGTGGCCACGCCAGCCTATTCATTAAAACCAAAACAATGGTGTTTCATTTTTGTCGGTTGCATCAGTTATCGGGGCTATTACCGGCGCGAGCAAGCTGAGACGTACGCGGATCGATTACGCACACAGGGACTGGATGTACAGGTGGTCGGTGCACGCGCTTATTCCACTCTGGGCTGGTCGGACGATCCCCTCCTGAATACCATGCTTTATCGTTCTGAAGCGCGGCGGGTGGGCATTGTTTTCCATGAGCTGGCGCACCAGCAATTGTTTATCAAGGGCGATAGCACCTTCAACGAATCGTTTGCCGGCATGGTGGAACAGGAAGGTGTGCGTCGCTGGTTTCTTGCCCAGGGCAAGTCCGCGCCTTATCAGGCGTATATGCAGGAGCACAAGCGGGATGTTCGTTTTAAACAGATGTTATTGCAGACGCGGGAAAAACTGCAGCGGCTTTACCGGCAAAAGACGGACAGGAGTGCGGCCTATATGCGGGAAGAAAAAAAGCGGATTTTTTCTGAACTGAAGCTGACTTATGCCGAGATGAAAAAAAATCAGCCTGCTTTCTCGGTGTACGAAGACTGGATGGCGCAGGATCTCAATAATGCGCATCTGGCGCTGGTGGCGACCTACTACGAAGATGTTCCGGCCCTGATGCATTTGCTACAGAGCAAACAGGGGGATCTGCGTGCGTTTTATCGCGCGGCGGCGGATCTGGCGCACAAGGATCCGCAAAAGCGCAGAATTCTGCTACAGCAATGGGCGAAAAACAACCCCTGATCTGCTAAACTGTACGGTTTTTCGGCAAGGTTAATTAGGCATTTTCATGAGTACGCAGCGCAAAGCCATCTCCCTCATTTCCGGTGGTCTGGACTCCATGTTATCTACTCGGGTGATCATGGATCAGGGCATCCATGTCGAGGGAATCAACATTTTCACCGGTTTTTGCGTCGAGGGTCACACCCATGCGATTCGCAAGAAAGACACTCAAAAACCCAAGCGTAACAATGCCTTATGGGTGGCTGAGCAGCTGGGTATCAAGCTGCACCTCATTGAGGTGATCGAGGAATACAAGGATGTGTTGCTGAATCCCGCACATGGCTATGGCCAGAATATGAATCCCTGCCTGGACTGCAAGGGTTTTATGGTGCGTAAGGCCTATGAGTGGATTCAGGAACATGATTTTGACTTCATCATCACCGGTGAGGTGGTGGGTCAGCGGCCCATGTCCCAGCGACGTGACACCATGCCGGTGATCCAGCGCGAGTCGGGGGCCGGTGATTTGTTGTTGCGTCCGCTTTCAGCGCTGAACCTGCCGGAAACCCGGCCGGAGCGCGAGGGCTGGGTGCGGCGCGAAGCGCTGTATGATTTCAGTGGCCGCAGCCGTAAACCGCAGATCGAGCTGGCGGCAAGGTTCGGTTTCGAAGATTATTCTCAACCGGCCGGCGGTTGCTGCTTTCTGACCGACAAGTCGTATTCGGACAAATTGGTGGATATGTGGGCGCATCGTTCTTCGCGGGATTATGAACTGGATGACATCATGTTGCTCAAGGTGGGCCGACATTTGCGTCCGCGGCCGCATTTCAAGTTGATCGTGGCCCGCGAAGAAGGCGAAAGCCGCTTTCTCGAAGGTTATCGCAAACAGTTTGTGCATCTGTTGAGTAAAAGTCATAACGGCCCGCTGGTGCTGGTCGATGGCGAGCTGGATGACGATGATCGGCGGCTGGCGGCGCGCATCAGCGCCCGCTTTGGCCAGGGCCGGGATGCAGCAGCGGTGGAAATGGAAATTACCGATCGGGATGGTCACTCTCAGCGGCTGACGGTGGAGCCCCTGCGGGCCAGTGAAATTCCACAGGACTGGTATGTCTGAACAATATCTGGATGCTCGCCGTTTGCTCTGCCCCATGCCGGTGATTCGGGTTCAGGATGCCATGGCGAAGCTGGTTGCAGGCGATACCCTGCAGGTGGTCTGCAGCGATCCCGGCGCCCTGCACGACGTGCCAGCCTGGTGTCGGGTACATGGCCATCGTGTGCTGGCGGCGGAACAGCGCGGTGATGAGATACACATTCATATTGAAGTGGTACAGGAAGCACGAGTATGAACCCTCCTCCCCATTTTGGACTCGAAGACACTGACAGCGAGCTGCGCTACCGGGAGACGATCCGCGTTACCCTGATCGGCTCGGTCATCGATCTGTTGCTTGGAGTGGCGAAAATAGTCATGGGCTATATCGCGCATTCGCAGGCATTGATCGCTGATGGTGTGCACTCACTCTCGGATTTGGCAACAGATTTCGTCGTTCTGTATGCGGCAAAGCATGTCAGGCAGGGAGCTGACGAAGATCATCCTTACGGCCACGGGCGCATCGAAACCATTGCCACCGTGGGTCTGGGGGTAATGTTGATCCTGGTGGCGGGCGGCATAACCTGGGATGCCATCGATCACATAATGAAACCGGAGAGCCTTGCCCTGCCCGGCTTCTGGGCACTGGTGGTGGCGGCTATTTCGGTGGTGAGCAAGGAAGCCATTTATCAGTACACCATGGTGGTGGCACGCAAACACAAATCAAAATTGCTGGAAGCCAATGCCTGGCACAGTCGTTCCGATGCCATTTCATCCGTGGTGGTGCTGGTGGGTATCGCCGGCAGCATGGCCGGCTATCCTTATCTCGATGCGGTCGCCGCCGTGGGTGTGGGGCTGATGATCGTTAAAATCGGCTGGAATCTCACCTTTCACAGTTTTCGTGAGCTGATTGATACGGGTCTGGATCAGGAACGGGTGCAGGCGATTCGCGAGAGTATCCTCAGCGTGGACGGGGTGCGTTCCCTGCATATCCTGCGCACCCGCAGCATGGGCGCCGATGCCCTGGTCGATGTGCATATTCAGGTCGATCCGGAGCTGAGCGTGTCCGAGGCCCATTATATAAGTGAAAGCGTGCGCCTAAAATTGATAAAAGAAATTGAAGAAGTAGCGGATGTCATGGTACACATAGATCCGGAAGACGATGAGCATTTTCAGTTCCGCGCCAGCCTGCCGCATCGTACTGAACTCGAGCAGCAATTACAGTCCTGCTGGTCCCGGCTTCCGGCTGCCCGGCATATTGAGCACATGACCCTGCATTACCTTGAGAGCCGGATCAGGATAGAATTGCTGCTGCCGCTGTCGGTGCTGGACGACGGGACAAGTCCGGCCGATCTGCAGCAACAGTTTAATCAGGCCTTAGCGGGATGTAAGGATATAGAATCCGTACGTTTGCGGTATCATTAGCCTGATTTAACTCTCCGCTGTTTGCAGTGAAAATGCTCGCAGTCGGTTTATCTGTGAGTCGGGGCAAGTGCTCCATATTATTGCCCCAAAAGAGGGCGCTCAGTCAATGATGCGAACGATAACGGTGCAAAATTTGTGCTTCCAGGTCCTGCAGTACGAAGTTTAATCTATATAAATCAATGTCTTGTATGCTGGCATATTTCATGTACCATACATGACGCGAAATTTTGAGTTCCGGTTGCCAATGATTTGGCAGCTTTCCTTACTAAGATAGCGGGAGATTGAGAGTAATGTCCGATAAAGTTTTGAAAATGATTAAAGACAACGGCGTCAAGTTCGTTGATTTCCGTTTTACTGACACCCACGGGAAGGAACAGCATGTATCTGTCCCCTCCCACACGATCGATGCCGATCTGTTCACTGAAGGCAAAATGTTTGACGGTTCCTCCATCGCCGGTTGGAAGGGCATTAACGAATCCGACATGATCCTGATGCCGGATCCTGCTACTGCGGTGATGGATCCTTTTACCGACGAGCCCACCCTGATCCTGGTTTGCGATGTTATCGAGCCGACCACCGGCCAGGGTTATGAGCGTGATCCCCGCTCCGTTGCCAAACGCGCCGAAGCGTATCTGAAATCCACCGGTATTGCCGATACCGCTTTCTTTGGTCCCGAGCCTGAATTCTTTGTCTTTGATGATGTACGTTGGGGCGCAACCATGAGCGGTGCCTTCTACAAAGTCGATTCCGACGAAGCCGAGTGGAACTCCGAAAAAGTCTACGAAGACGGCAACATCGGTCATCGCCCTGGTCTCAAGGGTGGTTACTTCCCGGTCCCGCCAGTTGATTCCCTCAACGATCTGCGCGCGGCCATGTGCCTGGCGATGGAAGAAATGGGCGTTTCTACCGAAGTGCATCACCATGAAGTAGCCACCGCAGGCCAATGTGAAATCGGTACCCAGTTCAACACCCTGGTCAAGCGCGCCGACTGGAACCAGATCCTGAAATACTGTGTGCACAATGTTGCGCACATCTACGGCAAGACTGCGACCTTCATGCCCAAGCCTTTGGTTGGTGACAACGGTAATGGTATGCACGTACATCAGTCCCTGGCCAAAGACGGGCAGAACCTGTTCTCCGGTGACGAGTATGGTGGTCTGTCTGAAACCGCGCTGTATTATATTGGCGGCATTATCAAGCACGCCAAGGCGCTCAACGCGTTGACCAACTCCTCCACCAACAGTTACAAGCGTCTGGTGCCGGGTTTCGAAGCACCGGTACTGCTGGCCTACTCGGCTCGCAACCGCTCGGCGTCTATTCGTATTCCCTATGTCACCAGCCCGAAAGCACGCCGCATCGAGGTTCGCTTCCCGGATCCCACCGCCAACCCTTATCTGGCATTTTCAGCTCTGCTGATGGCCGGCCTTGACGGTATTCAGAACAAGATCCATCCGGGTGAATCCTCCGATAAGGATCTCTATGATCTGCCTCCGGAAGAACTCAAAGAAATCCCGACGGTTTGTGCTTCGCTGGAAGAAGCGCTGGAAAGCCTGGATCAGGATCGCGCCTTCCTTACCGCCGGTGATGTCTTCACCAACGATATGATCGATGCCTTCATCGCGTTAAAAATGGAAGAAGTCACGCGCATGCGTATGACCACGCATCCGGTTGAGTTCGATATGTACTACTCGCTTTAATCGCTTTCAGGCTGTAATTCCCGCTGCTTGCAGCGGGGTAGTTTATTCGTTAGAGCTAGTGGTTAAAATAAAAAACGCCTCCATTCGGGGGCGTTTTTTATTTCTCCTGGGCAAAGATTTAGCGGCGGCAATGAGAAATGTTTCCTGTATCTTTATTTCATCCTGGGCTATGCTAAGCGCATGCGTCGGATCCTTTTTATTCTGTTTATCAGCCTGAGCCTGTCTCTGGTGGCGGCGACCAAAGTATATAAAAAAGTAAACCCGGACGGCAGCGTCGCATATTCGGACGTACCCTTTGCGGAGGGGGGTGAAGTTATCAAGCTGAAACCGCTGCCCACCGTCAGTCTTCCGCCGTTGACACCGAACGCTCAGCCTGCTCCAGCCGCACCGGCCAAACCGTTTCAGTACGAAAGTGTTCGTATCCTCTTCCCGGCGGACGATGAAGCTATTCGCAGCAACAATGGTAACATCAGCTTCAGGGGGGAAATAAAGCCCGGCCTGCAGAGTAACCTTGAACACCATATCGAGTGGCTGCTGGATGGCAAGCCTATACCCGGCGCGAGCGGTCTGAATCCAAATCTAAAAAACCTGGATCGAGGCACCCACCAGCTTCAGCTTCGGGTGGTTAATTTTGATGGCAAAGCCGTGATTCAAACCCCGGTCATTTCCTTCCATATCCTTCGTGTCAGGCTCGGCAAGCAAAATATTTATGCACCAACCCCGGTTGCGCCTTGAACCAGCCGGGATAAGATCAAGAACGTCTCCAACTTCAATATAGCTTTGCACCAATTTTGTGCGCCCCGCTTGCAGATGCGCTATGATTAGCCAGGCAGGGTTACAGAAGTTTATTCACCACGCCCTCCGATTTTTATTAAGTAATTGTTTCCCCTGTAAATTAGTGTGCTCGGTGTGGCGTATGCTGTTTTTGTGCGCAGCTGGTTTGGTTCTTGCTTATAAATGATTCATGGGTTTGATAATGGTCTCCAAAGTGCAAATTCAACAACGAGTACTGGATGGCCTTAGTGTTGCCACACTATTGTTTAATACGCGGTTCAGACTGATTTTTATTAATCCGGCGGGTGAGTTGTTGCTTGGGATTAGTGCCCGTCACTTGCTGGGCCAGCACTTTTCCGAGTTGATTCAACTTGAGTCTCCGATTATGCCCGCGCTGGAAGAGGCGCTGCACAGCCGTCATCCCTTTACGCGCCATGAAATGGTGTTGAGCTTATCTCATGGCGATGACCTGATGGTGGATTTTACGGTTATTCCCTTGATCGAAGCCGATGAGGAACCCGAACTATTGCTGGAGTTGACACCGATTAACAACCTGTTGCGCATTGCTCGTGAAGAAAACCGCCAGGCGCAGCAGACGGCCACGCGCGAAATGTTGCGAGGACTGGCACATGAAATCAAGAATCCCCTGGGAGGTTTGCGGGGCGCCGCGCAATTGTTGGAAAAACAGTTGGCGACTGAAGATCTAAAAGAATATACCCAGGTTATTATCAGCGAGGCGGATCGGCTCAAAAATCTGCTCAACCGTATGTTGGGGCCGAATACACTGCCGGTAAAAACCGCTATCAATATTCATGAGGTTCTGGAGCGGGTGCGCAGCCTGGTTTGTGTTGAGGTTGATGAAAGGATCATATTGCAACGTGATTATGATCCCAGTATTCCAGATGTGGAGGCCGACATGGATCAGCTGATGCAGGCCTTGCTGAATATTATTCGCAATGCCTGTCAGGCGCTGGTCGATCAGGGTACGGTTATTTTGCGCACGCGAGTGGAACGAAAATTTACCATTGGCCAGAACCGCCATAACCTGGTGGCGCGCATCAATATCATTGATAACGGACCCGGTATCAGTGACGAGATGAAAGAAAAGATATTTTTCCCCATGGTGACGGGACGAGCAAACGGCAGCGGCCTGGGTTTATCGATCGCCCAGTCGTTGATTGAACAGCATGGCGGTGTAATTGAGTGCCAAAGCGAGCCGGGACGAACAACATTTTCTATTTTGTTACCAATTGAAAGCAGTGAGTAAAACATGAGTAAGGAAACTATTTGGGTGGTGGATGATGATCGCTCCATTCGCTGGGTGCTGGAAAAAGCCTTGAAGCAGGCCCAGATGGAGGTCAAAACCTATGAGGATGCCAATAGCGTATTGAAAGATCTGCAACGCGAAGAACCGGATGCCATTATCAGTGATATTCGCATGCCCGGCACGGACGGCCTGGAGTTACTCAGCCAGATCCACCGCCAGCATCCTGATTTACCCGTGATTATTATTACCGCACACTCGGATTTGGACAGCGCGGTATCGGCCTATCATGGCGGTGCCTTTGAATACCTTCCTAAACCTTTTGATGTGGACGATGCGGTCGAGTTGACGCGTCGGGCAGTGATCCACCATCGTGAAGTTTCGGAAAGCAGTCTGGATGGCGGCAATGATGAAACCGGAATTATCGGCGAAGCGCCTTCCATGCAAGAAGTATTTCGCGCTATTGGTCGTCTGTCACGATCCAATATCACGGTACTGATCAATGGTGAGTCCGGCACGGGCAAAGAGTTGGTAGCCAAAGCGCTGCACCAGCATAGCCCGCGCGCCGAGCAACCCTTTATTGCTCTGAACATGGCTGCTATCCCTCGTGATTTGCTGGAATCAGAATTATTCGGCCATGAAAAAGGCGCGTTTACGGGCGCCCAGAGTGGTCGTCTGGGCCGTTTTGAACAGGCAAATGGTGGCACCCTGTTTCTCGATGAAATCGGCGATATGCCGGCTGAATTACAAACCCGTCTGTTGCGGGTGCTGGCCGATGGCGAGTTTTATCGCGTTGGTGGGCATAGTCCGGTAAAAGTGGATGTGCGTATTATTGCCGCTACCCACCAGAATCTTGAAGAGCGGGTTAAACAGGGTGCTTTTCGCGAAGACTTGTTTCATCGTCTGAATGTGATTCGCATACATATTCCGGCCCTGCGCGAACGCGGTGAAGACATACCCCTGCTGGCCAGACACTTTCTGGCGCAGGCGGCGGAAGAGTTGAATGCCGAAATCAAAACACTGGATGACGAGGTCAAGGCCTATCTTTGTCAGCTCGACTGGCCCGGCAATGTGCGCCAGCTGGAAAACACCTGCCGCTGGTTGACGGTGATGTCGCCGGGACAGATTGTACACATGGATGATCTGGCGCCTGAGCTGCGAGATGAAAGTCGGGGCACACGACAGGATTCCAATTGGGCAGAAGCCCTGCGTAGCTGGGTAGAACAGCAACTGGGCCAGGGCGTAACCGGGATACTGGAAACTACCACACCACAATATGAAAAAGTCATGATCGAAGCGGCACTGAAAAAATCCGGCGGTCGCCGCCAGGACGCCGCCAAGTTGCTGGGCTGGGGACGCAACACCCTGACCCGCAAGATCAACGAGCTAGGAATGGATGATATCTAACGACGATGGCAACAGGAAGACAGCTTTCGCCTCCTCCTGTTACTGGTTGAGTATTAACGAGCCGGTAAGCTGGGCCACATTGGCCAGACCGTGATCGCGTAAATAGCCAGCAATGCCCGTGTTTATTTTAGGGCAAATCAGCGGATCGTAGAACAGCGCGGTGCCAATGCCGATAGCCGAAGCACCGGCGATCAAAAATTCCAGCGCATCCTCCGCACTGGTGATGCCGCCCTGACCAATAATGGGGATGCTGTGTTCGCGGCAAACCTGATATACCTGATGCACCTTTAGCAAGGCCACCGGCTTGATTGCCGGGCCAGACAAGCCTCCCTGGTTATTGCCGATGATAGGCGTGCGTGATTCGATATCGATGGCCATGCCCATTAGCGTATTAATCACAGCAAAGGCATCCGTACCCGCCTCGATACAGCGTCGGGCATTATGGGCGATATCGGTCTGGTTAGGCGAGAGCTTGGTAATCAGCGGTTTGCGGGTGACTTTGCGTACTGCCGCCACTACCCGCGCCGACATGTCCGGATCGTTGCCAAAAGCCACCCCGCCTTCTTTCACATTGGGACAGGAGATGTTGATCTCGATGGCATCGACAGGTGAATCCTCGAATCGTCGAGCCACTTCAATATATTCTTCAATCGTGGAGCCGGACACATTGGCAATAAACCGGGTTTCGGAAAAGTCCAGCGTTGGCAGAATATCATTGACTACGGTATCTACACCGGGGTTTTGCAGGCCAATGGCGTTGATCATGCCCATGGGTGTTTCATAGATCCGGTGCGGCGCATTACCCAGACGGGGTTCCAGGGTTGTACCCTTGAGACAAACTGCACCCACATCACGGTTGGAAAAACCCTGCACCCGCGTATATTCCTCACCAAACCCTACACAGCCTGATAACAGGACGATAGGTGAATCAAATGGCATACCGCAAAAGTCGCTGCGCAGCAGATCGTTGTCTTCTTTTTTCATGGGGCTACGATACAAGATACAGGAGCAAAGATAAAAGGAAAATACTGATTACCATGGACAGTCGCATTCGTTTATGTGACAAACGGATGACGCCGTCATCCTGCGTGTTCTATTTGTACGGGAACCAAACCGGGGTATCCTTGTCACAAGCCAGGATTGGCATTTGCAGGATAGAGTATGCTTGTAACTTATTTTATAACCAACTCAAATGCCGGCAAAATACAAAGCTGATTAATCCGATCAGCATAATATATTACAACCAAAATAAGGGAAAATGGTATGAAAAAAATAATTTCTATTCTGTTAATGAGCACATTGCCCGCATTCGTAATGGCGGGCGAGGGACATGAAATGGAAGGCCATGAGCATGGTTCCCACGACATGAGTGCCATGGCACACGAGCATGATGAGGCCGATGTTGGCAAGCCGGGGGATTCGAATAAGGTCGATCGTACTATTCATATTACGATGACCGATAATATGCGCTTTACGCCGGATCATGTTAATCTCAAGAAGGGAGAAACCATACGTTTTGCAATACATAATGCAGGTAAGGTTCAACACGAAATGGTGATCGGTACAATGGCCGAGCTGAAAGAGCATGCGGCAATGATGCGCGCCAATCCGAACATGCACCATGTTGAGCCAAATATGGTTTCGCTGGCCCCGGGTAAAAAGGGCGATATCATCTGGCAATTTGAGAAAGCGGGTACCTTCAATTTTGCCTGTCTGAGACCCGGTCATCTTGAAGCGGGCATGAAAGGTGAAATCGTAGTCAAGCCTTAACCGGCGATGGCTCAGATTTTTCGGTTTATGATTTAGGGAAACTCTTAATTCCGTTCGCCCCGAGTCCTTCGGTGTTACTCAGGAGAGCCTTGTCGAGGGGTTCAACACGTAACACGGTGATTTTACGATTGTCCCGTTCATGGTTCGACAGGCTCACCACGAACGATGGAATTAATCAGAGTTTCCTTAGAATGTGATCTAACTTGTTTCTTTGTATCGTCTCTATTCGATAGGGCGATCTCTCCCCCTCTTTTACCAGCCGGTAATGGTATAGCAAAGATAAAAGGCAGATCTGTCGTCTAATGATGGGCTTGCCTTTTATCTTTGGCCTTATTTCTTGTACATTGTTGTTATGTTTCACATCGTATTATTTGAGCCGGAAATCCCCCCTAATACGGGTAATATTATTCGTTTGTGCGCCAACACCGGGATGCACCTGCATTTGATCGAGCCGCTGGGCTTCGACTGGGATGATCGCCGCCTAAAACGTGCGGGGCTGGATTACCATGAATTTGTCGACGTGCATCGGTACGCTTCTTTGTCGGCGTTTATTTCGGCTGTGCAACCTGCGCGCCTGTTTGGCTTTTCCAGTCATGCCCGGCGTAATGCTTTTGAAGCTGCCTATGAACCGGGGGATGCGTTTATGTTTGGGCCAGAGACGCGAGGTTTACCAACTGACGTGACAGACAATCTGGGCGTGGATCGACTCTTGCGCCTGCCCATGCGACCGAAAAACCGCAGCCTGAACCTGGCCAATAGCGTCTCGGTAATAATGTATGAAGCCTGGCGGCAACAGGGGTTTGCGGGAGCGGGGTAATACAAAACGCTTAAAATATCCGATATAAAAATACCCAACGCAAAGGCGCGAAGACGCAAAGGGCGCAAAAAATCTTTAGCCCAAACTATTCATCCTTCGACAAGCTCAGGACGAATGGAATTAATCAAACCCTTTCCCCATGCATGTTTAGATCTTTGCGTCTTCGCGCCTTTGCGTTGAATGTTTTACCTTTGAAATGGCCTGGCAACGCCGCTGATGCAGGGCGTCGGCGATGGCCTTGCCCTTAAGCCCTTGTTTTAACAGTTCATCGACCTTGACGGTAGCAGCAGCCTGATAAGCCTGTCGGAACAGGCGCGGTTGCTCAAATTCGGCGTTTTCATAACCGCTGCGACCGCGGGAATCAGCTTCGCAGGCGAGTAGAAACTGTTCGAAACGCTGGGGACGGCGGAAGGCGTCCAGGGCTTCGAGAGTTTCCAGCAGGGTGGCGGGGCGCAGTTCGGCCACCCGGTGATAATGCAGATGATAGCGGGTGACTAAAACGGCTAATTGCTGATAATCTTTCGGTACTTTCAGGCGTGTGCAAAGTTCTTTGACCAGAGGTACGCCACGGGCTTCGTGGCCGATGTGCCGGGGTAGTTGATCCGCTGGAGTTATTCCCTTGCCCAGATCGTGCAATAACGCGGCGAAGCGGATGTTGGGATCGTCTGATAGTCGGGCGGCCTGTTCCAGTACCATCAGGGTATGGATGCCGGTGTCCACTTCCGGGTGATATTTTTCCGGCTGGGGCACACCAAATAGTCGATCAATTTCCGGCAACAGTACCGCCAGCGCCCCGCAGTCACGTAGCACCCGGATAAATACGGCGGGCTGCTGTTCGGTCAGCGCGCGTTGCATTTCCTGCCAGACGCGTTCAGCCACCAGCGCTTTCACTTCGCCGTTGTCCACCATCTCGCGCATGAGCTGCATGGTTTCATCGGCCACCTTAAAGCCCAATCCGGCAAAGCGGGCGGCAAAGCGGGCGACGCGCAGAATGCGTACCGGATCTTCGATGAAGGCAGGGGAAACGTGGCGTAACAGGCGAGCGTCTAGATCTTTCTGGCCGCCGAAAGGATCAATGATCTCGCCCGAGGCGGATTCAGCCATAGCATTGATGGTTAGATCCCGGCGTGCCAGATCCTGTTCCAGGGTGACATCCGGGGCGGCGTGAAACTGAAAGCCGGTGTAACCAGGGGCGGTCTTGCGTTCGGTGCGCGCCAGCGCGTATTCCTCGTGGGTTTCGGGATGCAGGAAGACAGGAAAATCCTTGCCTACCGGGCGAAAGCCGGTTTTGATCAGGGCCTCAGGGCTGGCGCCTACGACTACCCAGTCATGATCCTTGATCGGCAGGCCAAGCAGGCGATCCCGTACACAGCCGCCGACTTGCCAGATTTCGAATGCATCGGTCAGATTCATTCGCAGCGGGTGAGTTGCTGGCGCAGATGATCATAACGGTGTTTTTGCTTTTGATGCAGCAAGTAGCCAGGCACGATGGATTTCATGCTGCTGGGATTGATGCCAAAATGGATTTGCAAATCGTGGCTAGCTTTCGGGCAAATACTGTCAGTCTGTAATGAGCGAAAATTATCCTTTGAGAAAGGTTTGCCGGGAATGTGTTCCAGCAGATTAGCCTGGAGTCGGGACAGGACATTGCCCAGCGGGTTGATAATGCGTTTTAGTTCCAGGATCTGATTTACGTACTCGACGATTTCCTGCAGGGTATAACGGTGTGGTCCGCAGAGATCATAGCTCTGGCCAAAACTGGCCTGCATATCGAGACTGTCGGCAAAGGCTTGCGCCACATCACCGACGTACACCGGGGCAAGACGGGCGTAGCCGCAGGCCAGAGGAAAAAATAATGGCGTAATTTTCAGGATGCGGGCAAAGCGGTTGATGAATCTGTCACCGGGACCAAAAATTACCGATGGCCGGAAGCAGGTTACGTCCAGCCCTTTGGCCTGTAATACTAGTTGCTCGGCCTCACCCTTGCTACGTAGATAGTAGCTGCTGGCGGCAGGATCGGCATTTAAGGCGCTCATGTGCAGCAGGCGGCGAACCCCGCGATCATGGCAGGCATGGAGAATGTTGCGCGTCAGTTCGACGTGAACATGATGAAAGCCTTTGCCATTGTCATGTCGCTCATTGAGGATGCCGACCAGGTTGATGACCGCATCGGCATTCGTAAAATGCTGACGCAGACTGATAATATCATGCACATTGGCATGAATCAGCTCGACGCCGGGTAGTACCTTTAGATCACGATGGCGCTGTGGATGGCGGCTGAGGACAAGGATATGGTGGCCCTGTTTTGACAACAGGGAAAGCAGGTGGCGGCCAACGAAGCCCGTGCCGCCGAGCAGACAGATTGTGTTTTGTGTCATGGTGTTTTTCCGGTTTCGGATTAATAAATCTGATCCAGCAGTATAGAGGAAAACGGCCTCAACAAGTATAGTGAGAAAGTCATGCGCAGCCTGCAATTTGGCGTCTATACTATTCATTATTCAGAAATTTTTGGTTTTTTAAGCCGCGAGGAGAAAACATGAGCTTCAAAGTCATAAACCCGGCCACCGGGGAACAGATTCGGGAAATTCCCGGCTGGAATGAGAGCGAAGTTGAATTGGCATTGGCCCAGGCTGCAGATGTCACTCCCGCCTGGGCGGCGATGCCCATGTCTGAGCGTTGTGCGCTGATGCGTGAGGCGGGTGTCGTGCTGCGCAGAAACAAGGATCGTTATGCGGCCATTATCACCGAGGAAATGGGCAAGCTCATCAAGGATGCGCGCGGGGAAGTGGAAAAATGTGCGGTGGTTTGTGATTTTTACGCCGAAAAAGGGCCGGATTTTCTAGCCGATGAAAAACTGCCCTCGGATGCCAGCGAAAGTTATGTCGCTTATTTACCGCTGGGAACGGTCTTGGCGGTTATGCCCTGGAACTACCCGTTCTGGCAGGTGATGCGCTTTGCGGCCCCGGCGCTGGTAGCAGGCAATACTGGTCTGCTCAAGCATGCCTCCAATGTGCCACAGTGCGCACTGGCTCTGGAGGAGGTTTTCCGTGAAGCCGGTTTTCCCGCCGGGGTCTTTCGCAGCCTGATGATTCGTGCCTCACAGGTGAAAAAAGTCATCGAAGATCCACGGGTACAGGCCGTAACGCTGACAGGAAGTGAGCCTGCGGGTCGCCAGGTGGCGGCAACGGCAGGCAGTGTGCTTAAAAAATGTGTGATGGAGCTGGGGGGATCAGATGCCTTCATCGTACTGGAAGATGCCGATCTGGATGAAGCGGCAAAATGGGCGGTGGCTTCGCGCTTCCTTAATTCCGGACAGAGTTGTATCGCCGCGAAACGTTTTATTCTTGTCGATGCCATTGCCGAAGATTTCCTGACCCGGTTTAAAGCGGGCGTGGAAGCCCTGCAGGCTGGCGATCCTGTGGATGAGTCGACCAGCCTTGCGCCGATGGCGCGTACCGATCTGCGTGACGAGCTGCATGCCCAGGTCAGCAAATCCATCTCGGCCGGGGCAGTGGCCCTGACCGGCTGTCAGCCGCTGGATCGCCCCGGTGCCTATTATGCCGCGTCGATCCTGGATCGGGTGGAGTCGGGTATGCTGGCTTATGACCATGAGTTATTTGGTCCGGTGGCTATTGTTATCCGCGCACGCGATGAAGAAGATGCCCTGCGCATAGCCAATGATACCCCCTACGGCCTGGGCGGCAGCGTCTGGACCCGGGACAGCCAGCGTGGTGCCGCATTGGCGCGGCGGGTAGAATCCGGTTGCACCTATGTCAACGGCATGGTGAAAAGTGATCCGCGCCTGCCCTTTGGCGGCATCAAAAATTCGGGTTTCGGGCGAGAATTGTCTCAGCACGGGATTCGGGAATTTGTGAACGCCAAAACCATCTGGGTGAAGTAAGCGCAGCGGCTATCTTGACACCGGGGGTTTGATTTGACTGCCGCTGCCTGGGTTGGAAGAGGCAGTTCTGGCAGTCAAAATCGGTGAAAATTTTGTACACTGAAGGTATATACTTAAAATGACGCTATGGAGGGGGTTAAGTTTGCTCAGGTTTGATTTTTATTTCACACCACCGTTACCTGCTACCTTAAAATATAAAGTAATCCCATAGAATGTTGTTCTCAAGTTATCGTTCCAAGCTGCTGGTCTATACCATAGCTATGATGGTGCTATTGGCTGGATCGTTGCTATATACCTATCGTTATGTGCGCAACATCTTGCTCGAAGAAGATGATCTGCACGCCGACATTATGGCGACGATCTTCCATAATCAACTGGAAGCAGAAAAAACAGAATACCAGCGTTATGCCGATATTGTGGCAGAAGATCTGCGCATTAAAGAACATATGTTTGCCCTGGTGAGAAAGGGCAGTGATTCCTTGCCGCTTAAGGACACCTACAATCGCCATTTTGGCTGGCTGCCCATCAACCGTTATGTTGTGGTTTCCCAAGACAAAAGAAAGATACTGGTTGGACAGGAACACGCCGATTTGGATCGTGTGGTGCTGGACATTCTGGAAGATAACAGTCGCGGCACATTTTACAGCTATGGCGATTATGGGCTGGAGCTGATCGCCGTTTCGGCTATCGTATTCCATGGTCGACGTCTCGGAAGCATTGCGGTGAGTTATTTCATGGATGAAGCCTGGCTTTTAAAGCATAAAAAAAATAGCGGCGGCGATCTGTTTTTTACCCAGGATGGCATTATCCTGGGCTCGTCTACCGCAAAATATATCGGTCAGCCATTCAGGATTAAACAGGATCGCGTGGTATTTGGGAAAAATATATTTTTCGTTCGACCGGTGCAGCTGTCATCGGCCTATGGCAGCATACCCAAGGTATGGTTTGGTTTGCCGCAAACCTTGTTACTGAAGCGGCTGGAAAAACACCGTCTGACAACCATGGGCATAATCCTGGCCAGCCTGAGTATAATCCTGTTCCTCGGCGTTAGCATTATGCGCAACTTTACCCAACCGCTATCGCAATTGGTAAAGTTGACCCGCGAAGTCGCCGAAGGCAGTTTGCCCCGGCTGGATAAGTCGGCGGAGAAAAATGAAATCAGTGAATTGTCCAACCAGTTTGCAGATATGCTTCAGGCTCTGCGGGAACAGCAGGAAGAAATCCAGATGGTGCATGCCGAGTTGGAAAAATCAGCTATTACCGATAGCCTGACGGGACTGTATAACCGCCATTATCTGAATGATACTTTTCCAAAACTGATGGCGCAGGCTGGACGCGGCAGCTTGCGCCTGTATGCCTTGCTGATCGACCTGGATAACTTCAAGAATATTAACGATACCTATGGTCATATTTGTGGGGACCAGTGTTTGCAACAGTTTGCCGCTAGTCTGATGCAGGTTTCGCGCGCCAATGATTATCTGTTTCGCATGGGCGGTGAAGAATTTCTGGTATTGGCGCTGAGTGATGATACTAAAGGGATTGTGGCCTTAGGGGAAAAAATCAGGCGGGCCATCGAAAATCTTGAAGTTAGTTGTAATGACCAGATTATCCACTTTACTATCAGTTGCGGCATCAGCTATGCCCAGACCGAAGAGTCTCTGGAAGAGAATATTAATACGATGCTTAGCCTGGCCGATGCCGCACTCTATCGAGCCAAGGAAGAAGGTCGTAACCGGGTCAGAGTGGATGAACATATCCAGCTTTGAAAACAGTAAGTATTCAGCATAAATTCAAGTGGCTCTTAAACTCCTGCTTCCCGCGCCTTGATCTTATCATCGTAAGGCTCGGCAAATTCCTTGATCCGATAGATCTCACCGCGTTTGCAAGTCATACCGGAAAACCCGTAAATAGCGTAGCGATCGCCCAGGCGTTTCAGTGCTTCGCAGAGCAGGATATAGGCAGGCGGCCTCGAAAATAGCGATTTCTTCGCCTACCGCCTGATAAAAGGGTTCGTTTTCGATGAAATATTCTTCGGTTGCACGCGTTTTGGCAATCATGAATAAAAGCCAAGTTGTTTGCCTGGTTACATAGTGTACGTTATTTGTCCGGTTAGGAGTATACGCTATGACTAATCGGATATATGGCCAGGACCGAGCTGAGTATAAAATAACCATTCAATAATCAATAAATAGCCGGGCAAAACCGGCAGCAGGGGTGAGGAACTTTTCATGCGGCATTCAAAACTATTAATTTTGTTAGCTACAGTAGTGGTGCTGTCGGCCTGTGGCGGCGGCAATGTTGCGGTAACCCCTGTGCCAACGACGACTCAGAGCACCCCGACGGCTGAGGTAACAGGCTTAAACGGCATCTGGGAAGGTGATTATACCGATAGTTCAGGCACGGTTTGCACCGATGTTAAAGGCTTAACCTACAACGGCAGCGTGCGAGTAATTTCTGAAAAGTGCAACCTTGTTCTGGCCGGTACGCTCAGTGTGAATGGTGGCAACGCAAACATTGATTTCGATTTATTCGATACAACCGGTGTTGGCGCTGGCCAGTCAGTTTTCAGCGGCAGCTTCACGCAGAAAAGCAGCATCGATGGTAGTCTGGATAACGGTGGTCGTTTGAGTTTGCGTTATCAGACTGTTTATGAAAATGATTCATCATTAACTTATATTAATAGCCGCTGGGTAATGAGTGATGGCAAAAGTCTTTATTTCTTTACGGTCGATATCGATGGTAGCATTGCTTCACAAGCGGCACCGGGAGGATGTAACTATACTGGTTCCATCAGTATTATAGATACCCAGTACGACCTTTATGGCATTGATCTGACGGTGAAAGATTGCTCGGGAAATTATGCTGCAAGAAATGGTAATTTCAGCGGTATTGGCGCGCTTCTTGAGGGAAATAAAATTTTCAGAATGTTGGTGGGTAATGCGCAAACAACATTCTTTGTAGAACTGAATAATGTTTCTGTCGGGCAGTCTAATTAGTAGGTTGGTGCAGAGCAATAGCGAAGCCCAACAAAACTACGTGGTTATTCGATGTAAGGGTAGAGCAGGTGGGTAGAGCAACCGCGAAACCCAACAGACATGTGGATACTCGGGATCCGGCATCCCCCCGGGTTTCGCTTTGCTCTACCCAGGCTACGCTTGCCTTAAATAATAATCTTCTTACCAGGCCTAATCGCAAAATGCTTTTCCAGCGCCAGCTCCCGAATTAACTGGTCCACTGCTGCCTGACCATGTTCACTCTGGATTTCGGCAAGAATCAGCATGGCGCTATTGCGGTTATAACCCCCGCCCAGGCTGGTTTGTATGCTGAGTAATTCGCGTGCACGATCGATAGTCATGATAGTCGTATCCGGATCTGTCGGGCTTCGCTGTTGCGAAGCCCGACCCACTCTGTTATCTAAACAGCTGTTTCAAATACCCATGCAGGTTAAAAATGGCCGTTCGTCCTTCGACAAGCTTCCTTCGACAAGCTTCCTTCGACAAGCTCAGGACGAACGCGGCATTCACAAGCGATCGGGTATTTAGAGCGCTTATCTAGATTTCAAAATCATCCAGTTTCTTTGGCACCGCAACGTTTTTAAGCATCACATATTTGGGCATGCCGTTTTTGTAGGGAGGATAGTCTTCGCCCTTGATCAACGGTTCCAGATAAGTGCGACAGCGATTGGTGATGCCAAAGCCGTCCTTGCTGATAAAGCTGGTGGGCATCATTTTCTCAACGTTGGCGACGCGGGACAGTGGCGCTTTACCCACGGTCCACTTATATGGCGCATTAGAAACCCGCTTGATGGTCGGCATAATGGCATTCTCACCCTTGAGTGCGAACTGTACCGCAGCCTTACCCATGGCATAAGCCTGGTCGACGTCGGTTTTGGAGGCAATATGACGCGCGGCGCGTTGCAGATAATCGGCCACGGCCCAGTGGTATTTATGTCCCAGTTCTTCCTGGATCATTCCGGCTACAACTGGTGCTGCGCCACCGAGCTGGCTATGACCAAAGGCATCCTTGAGGCCGGTTTCAGCCAGGAAGCGACCGTCGGGCCAGCACACACCTTCAGAAACCACGACCGAGCAATAGCCGTATTCCTTGACCTTGGCATCCACCGTGGCGAGAAATTTTTTCTGGTCGAATTTAACTTCCGGGAACAGAATCACAATCGGCAGATCACAATTTTCATCGGTAGCGAGGCCACCAGCGGCGGCAATCCAGCCTGCGTGACGACCCATGACTTCGAGGACGAAAACCTTGGTCGAAGTCTTGCACATGCTGGCCACGTCAAAGCTGGCTTCACGGGTGGAAACGGCGATGTACTTGGCAACGGAACCGAAACCCGGGCAGTTGTCGGTGATAGGCAGATCGTTGTCGACGGTCTTGGGTACATGGATGGCCTGAATCGGGTAGCCCATTTTCTTCGACAACTGGGAAATCTTGTGACAGGTATCCGCAGAATCACCACCGCCGTTATAGAAGAAGTAACCGATATTGTGCGCTTCGAAAACCTCGATCAGGCGCTCGTATTCGCGCTGGTTCTCTTCCAGGCTTTTCAGTTTGAAGCGGCAGGAGCCGAAAGCGCCGGAAGGGGTGTGACGCAGAGCCTTGATGGCGGCGGCGGATTCCTTGCTGGTATCAATCAGATCTTCGGTTAATGCGCCGATGATGCCGTTACGACCCGCATAAATTTTGCCGATTTTGTTCTTGTTCTTACGCGCAGTTTCAATCAGACCACAGGCACTGGCGTTAATAACGGCGGTGACGCCACCGGACTGAGCATAAAACGCATTCTTGGGTTTAGCGCTTGTTTTCTTTCGTGCAGCCATGAAATTTCTCCGTTTCTGGTTAATTTTAAAATTGGTTTGTTGCTGTAGATCGCGGCGTAAACCGGGATTTAGTTAATCTCTTTGCTCGTCATTTCCCGCTGCTTGCGGCGAAACCCGCCATTACGCTACAACGTAATACCCTGCCCGCCTGCGGCAAGATAGTTTATTAGTAAAAATATCCTGAATATTCAAGTTACCAAAAAACAAAACCCGCACTATGCAGGTTTCGTAAATTACGAATTGTCTTCGTTCATTTTGCGATCTCGATCGTGATCGGCCTGCACCTGTAACAGGGTGATGATACAGTTAAATAAATCATCGTAACGATCACGCCCGGTCCCGAACTGTTCACGATTGCCATAGAAAAATTGACTGAAATATTCGCTATCGCCGGTTTTGGCGAGAATGAAATGGCAGCCATCCTGCTCCCAGTAATGAGCCGGACACTCGGTCAGCTCATGATCATCGGGGTAAATACGCAGTTCGACATCGACCAGGTTGGTTTCAACATCTTTGCCATAACGTTCGTGCAGGCTGTCTTGAACAAGTTTGTTTTCAGTATCGGTAAAATCAGCTATGGAACTCATAAATTAGATCTTTTATCAAATGGTTTTGCAGGTTGGCAAGGATACTCGATTGACGCAAAAAATACTATTTTTGTAACTGCGCCCCCGCGCCGTGCATATGTTTTTAACTCTCGACGAAGATATACTGCTTATTTTAACGATGGATTTCGCTTCGCTCTACCCATCATCATTCTTCGGAGTAAGCAGTTACCTATTTTTGTACGTGGCGCGCAGTTTGTTGGCTCAAACGTCGAACCCGCGCTTCCAGTCGATCCAGGTCGCTGCGCAGAGTATCAACCTCATGCATAAACTGCGAAAGCTCAGCCGTTTCCGGTAGTAGCTCACTTTCCTGTTGCATAAATTCAGTGGCATCCCCCGCCAGAGTGTTGAACGCCTGTTGCCACCATTGGCCAACTTCACGCACAATCTTACCGGTTTTATGCGCAATGATATCGCCGGTCAGGTGAGACAGATGCTCTTCCCAGTCGATATCCATTTCATCGAGAATATGTCTGAAATGCTGACCCAGTTCCACATCGCCGCGAATAACGACATCACCGGAAAACAGGACTTCGCTGGCATCCGGGCAGTCCAGATTCACGGTCTCAAATTTTGACGCCAGAGACATTTTGGCCAATGCCACCGGTGTTCCTGAAAGCGTAGTATCCGCCTTACCGGTATACTGGGTAAGCAGCTCGATGCCATTTTTGCCAGGCAACATATATAAGGTTAACAGGGGAGTAGCGGGAGCGGACTCCAATTCGATAGCGATGACCCGGCCCTGCAGCTGGGCAAGTTTTTCCTGTACCTGCGGATCAAGGGCCAGATAGGCATTGATAGCCGTTTCCATTGCACCAATCAGGGAGACAAAAACTTCAGCGCGCAGACTCATTCGCAGCGATCCATGAGTTGTTGCAGAGACAGATAGGCATAATCATCCGGATCGTGCAGCACCAGGGTTCCGGCCAGCTTGTCGTGCAGACCCTGTTTGCGCTTGTCAAAGGCGATCCAGATGAAACCGAGATAGACCGGCAGGGCCGAAATAATATAACCGGCAGCACGAATAACGGCGCTTTTATAGGAAATATTGTTCAGCGTCCGGGCATCGACGAGCCGACAGTCGAGCAGTATTTTGCCGGGCGTTGCTCCTAACCGTTGCCAGAAAATGACTAGTAACAGAAAGGGCAAAATTTTTGCCAGCAGCAGATCCGCTGTGCCGTAAATTTCAAAAAAGCCTTCGCTGGCGCTCAGCCAGAGAAAGTAGCCGCGCCCATATATAAGGTATAGCAATGGTGTAAGCAGGGCAAAGAGCAGCAGGTAATCGATAAAAAAAGCCAGCAATCTGCGCCAGAAACCGGCGTATTTCAGCTCGGCTGTAGTGTTCATAATTTGTAGCCGCGATGCAGGGCAACAATTCCGGCGCTGAGATTGTGATAGTCGCAACGCTCGAAGCCGGCTTCCTCCATCATGGCCTTGAGCGTGTCCTGATCCGGATGCTTACGGATAGACTCAGCGAGATACTTATAGCTCTCCGAATCATTGGTGACCAGTTTGCCAATCAGCGGCAGCAACTTGAAAGAGTACATATCATAAATCGGATTCAGAGGCTTGAATACCGGCTTTGAAAATTCCAGCACCATCAACTGGCCGCCGGGTTTGAGCACGCGATACATGGAACGCAGCGCTGCATCCTTGTCGGTGACGTTACGCAGGCCGAAAGCAATAGTGATGCAGTCGAACTCATTATCGGGGAAGGGCAGACACTCGGCATTAGCCTGTACATAGTCCACATTTCCGGCAATGCCGCGATCAACCAGGCGCTCACGCCCCACCTTGAGCATGGAATCATTGATGTCCGCCAGCACCACGCGGCCCGTTGGCCCCACCATGCGGGAAAAACGCGCCGTCAAATCACCCGTGCCACCCGCCAGATCCAGCACATGCTGACCGCTGCGCACCCCGCTTAACTCGATGGTAAAACGCTTCCAGATACGATGCACGCCGAAGGACATCAGATCATTCATGATGTCGTACTTATCGGCTACCGAGTGAAATACGCCCGCGACTTTGCGAACTTTTTCTTCATAGGGAACATCGGTAAAACCAAAATGTGTCGTTTTATCTTTCATGGCAACGGAAGTCTCTTGCGGCTGGATCGTTATCGTAGTAAAACCATACGAAAATATGGAAATTATCCCATTATATAACAACAAACCCGGCAAGGGAGGAAAAATGCCGTGAACCGCGCCGAACGCATCTACCGGCTACATGCCGCCCTCAAATTGCCCCGCCCCATCAGCCTGCAAGCCCTGATTGAAAAACTGGAAGTTTCACATGCCACCATTAAACGGGATCTGGCCTACATGCGGGATTTCATGGAGGCACCCATTGAGTACGACCGCCGTGCCAACGGTTATTGCTATCGTGCCGATGCCGAGGGTTTTGAATTGCCTGGGTTGTGGTTCAACGAATCCGAGCTGTTTGCCCTGCTGGCTACGGAACAGCTTCTGGAATCGGTGCAACCCGGTTTTCTCACCCCCTGGATCGGCCCCCTGAAAAGCCGCATCCGAAAATTGCTTGAGCACAGCGGCCACCACAATAAAATCGTCACCACCCGTATCTGTCTCCAGCCAATGGCACAGCGCCCCCTCAGGCAGGAACTGTTCAGCCTGGCCGCCAGTGCCGTGCTAGGCGAGCACCCACTGGAAATCGAATATCACGGACGACAACGGGCAACAATCACCCAGCGGCTTATCCACCCCCATCGCTTGCTTCATTATCGGGACAACTGGTACCTGATTGCCTGGTGCGAACAGGCTGATGATTATCGAACCTTTTCACTCGACCGCATTCAGAAGGCCGGCCTGAGCGAACACCAGTTTAAACCTGCCGATGACAATCATCTGCAACGTTACATCTCTGCCAGCTTCGGCATTTTCACCGGCGAAGCAAAACACTGGGCCGTACTACGCTTCTCAGCCCAGCGCGCCGAATGGGTCGCCGATGAACAATGGCACCCGGATCAAATAGGCCAATGGAAAGGCGGCCAGTACGAATTACAGATCCCCTACTCCGACGAACGCGAACTCATAATGGAGATACTCAAATACGGCCCCGATGTAGAAGTCATCGCCCCTGAAGAACTGCGCAATAAAGTCAGTCAATATTTACAGCAGGCCATACAGCATTATCAGGCAGAAAAATAAATCACAGATATTTCTGATTGAATCTCTTGGGGTGTCATTCCCCGCAGTTTGCGGCGAAACCCATCAGCACGCACAACTTAATACCCCGTCCGCTTGCAGCGGGGTTGTTTATAAAAAAACCAGGGAAGGCCTGATTAATTCTGCCGTTCGTGGTGAGCCTCGTTCGATGAAACTCACGACAGGCTTCGGCTTCGCTCAGGAGAGCCCTGTCGAACCATGAACGGCAGAATTGGGCCGTAGGTTGTGGTTGAGCAAAGCGAAGCCCAACAATATATTTACAAGCAGGCTGATATTATGAAAATGATAATATTCCAGACTAAATTTTCCACAGGCTCACTCCCTGAGCCACCAACTGTGATACAAAAGAGGGAAGTAAAAAAGGAAATTCAGCATGTCGTATCGCAGCTTCATAAAATCAGTCCACAGTACACTTTCGGGTTTCCACGTTCGTGGTGAGCCTCGTTCGATGAGACTCACGACAGGCTTCCTTCGACAAGCTTCCTTCGACAAGCTTCCTTCGACAAGCTCAGGACGAACGGTTTTTTCCAAAACTGTACTGGTATTTGGAACAGCTATTTAGAATTAACCCGGACCATTTTGTTACAGCAGTCCCCCGTCGCCGGGTTGCAGCCTTACGAAGGCGAAAACATCTGGTCACAAACCTCCACCCAAATGCTGGATCGCGGACAGACGCTAAACGCACAGATACAACAACTACAAAATGAAGCTGCCCCGTGGGGAAGAATAGAAGTAAAAATTTATTTGTAGGTGCGGCTTCTACCCTTCGGGCACAGGTGAGCCGTACAGGTGATGAAAAAAACATGACCATTTCTGAGCCAGAAGAATTAGAAAAAAATCGGCAAAGACATAGG
>UOFZ01000106.1_pt1 | contig 45739 bp, 39 predicted proteins | sample 1989551 | NCBI WGS metagenome assembly UOFZ01 (sample SAMEA4712198, study PRJEB27164) | hydrothermal vent metagenome | biome: marine basaltic hydrothermal vent biome; feature: marine hydrothermal vent; material: mineral | place: Pacific Ocean | collected 2011-06-14/2011-07-23 | depth 1691 m
ACGCGATACATGCGCATGGCTGAAATCATCATCTTCCAAATCCGGATTCAGTTTCTTTATATAGGACTGTGCTTCAGCAATAAATTCATCATTGCTCATATCATGCTTGGGGTGAGTCTGCGGCATATAATAAGGAACATAGGTTACGTGTGTTCCCAGTGGCCGCAGGTTTGAGAATTCGATAATACCGGGAATATCGATGGTCTCATCACTGATATTAAGCCAGAAATTATTGCTCACGGGTTTTTCCATCTGCAAAATAACACAGACCACGCCCATATTCTGAATCGAACGGTATTTCTGTTTATCCTCATCAGGCAGAGCCGGAATCATATCCGCCACCAGCGGCAGGGGAATGGTACTGAATACCGCATCATAATGCTGGCTATCGTTATCGGTTCGCAATACATCAAGCGCGTGTTCCTTTATGCTCAGTTGCCTGACCGCTGTATTCAAATGAAACTTTCCACCCTTTTTAAGGATTGCCGTTTCAAACTCGTCCAGCAAGGTCTGCGAGCCGCCTTCCAGATAGCCCATTTGTTCCTGCATCAGGCTCTTGCGTGAAACCCCGACACGCTTGATACGTGACCAGATCCAGGCGGCGGAAAGATTATCCTTGTATTCGAAAAATTTGAGGGCAAACAAGCGTTGCCAAAACACCTCATACGCCCGATCACCAATCCAGCGTCGGATCCAGATGGAGGCTTCCTGCTCATCCAGATGCTGCCAGTTTTTTATTTTGGTTGAGATAAAGGCATGAAATCCATAGCGAAGCTTTGAGATCAAATCCAGTTCGGGAAATTTCAGCAACGCAATCGGGTTACCCCATTCGTGCAGGCGACCCTTGAAATAATAACCCATACGGGTATCCGTCCAGCAGAGCTTGTCCTCGATACCCAGCTCCTTTAACAGTTCAAACAGGCTTTGATCCGGCTTACAGATAAAATGATAATAGCGCTCGATATTCAGGCCGGCAAAATCAAAATGCGCCGCCATACCGCCGATGCGATCATCGGCTTCGTAAATATCCACCGCATGTCCCTGCCTGAGCAAATCATAGGCACAGGCCAGGCCCATGACACCGGCACCAATTACAGCAACTTTAGACATCGTTATTCCTAGCCTGGATAAACCACAAGACAAGTATCTTCACAAAATAATTTTCTAAGGTACTAAAATTTCAATACATAATGCGAATACGTTTTATCGAGAAAGGTCTCCTCGATAGCCGCAGCAAAACTTGTAGATTCAATATTAAAAATATCCCACCAGGGAATCAGCTCGAACTCGTCATGCCCCACCAGCGCTTTTAACTGGGAGGCGGTAAACGGGGGATTATTGCTGAACAGGGCATAAATTTTGAGCAGGATCCAGAACAGCGAATAAGGAATATTCACTATCCATGTTTTTGCTTTTACCGTATCACGGATACAGCGAATCATGTCAATATAATCGACTTTTTCCCGTCCGGTGATGTTGTAGATTTCATTCTCGGGCTGCATTTCCATGGCCGCAATAATAATATTGCAGAAGTCTTTGGCGTACAGTGGCTGGCGCATATAACGGCCATTACCGGGAATCGGGAATACCGGAATTTGCTGCATAAAACGTGAAAGCCAGCCCAGATGTTTCCTGTCGAACCAGCCGAACATCAGGGTAGGACGCAAGACACAATATTTCAAACCACTTTCGACCACCAACCGTTCCTGCTCTTTCTTGGTATTGGTATAGTCATCATCCGCTACCGACTCCACCACCGATGAGCTGATATGCACCACATAGGGTACCGAATACTCCCGCATGGTCGCCAGAACACATTCAGCCGATTCGACATTATTACGAATAAAATCATCCGAATATTTTGATCCAATTTGCGCCTGCAGCATCAGCACCATTTGCGCATCTTTAAACTGCGCCTGCCAGTCGCCGGGACGGGATACATCCGCATCAATCGCGGTAATGTCAGGGTGAATTTTTCTCAGTATGGCTAGATTTTCAGTAAACTTGTCGATGGCAACCAGGTTGTTATAGCCCTGTTTTTTCAGTTGCACGATCAGGTTTTGCCCGACCAGCCCGGCTGCGCCCGGGATAATGATTCTGCTGTTTTTATCTAATTTCATTTTCTACAATTTCATCTTTTTGAAAATACGCTCGGGAATAGACTTTATTATCAACATGATTCCCCGCCAGAACCAGGGCAGATAAACCACATCCCGTTTTTTATCGATGGCCTTGACGATACCCTGGGCGACTGTTTCGGCTGACACCCAGAGAAGACCTTTTTTAAACTCGGCCGTCATCGGTGTATCCACAAAACCGGGCTTGATGGTCAAAACCTGCACGCCCTTCGCTGCCAGACGATTGCGCAAGCCCTGTAAAAAAATACTCAGGCCACCCTTGGCAGCACCATAGATATAATTACTCTGTCGACCACGATCACCGGCCACCGATGAAATAACCGCAAGCGTGCCGCTGCCACGTTTTTCCATACTGTTGGCCAACTGCGTCAACAAGGCCACCACGCTGACGAAATTGACATTCAATTCCTTGACTGTCTGCTCGGCAGACGCCTCACAAATAGGCTGATCAGGCAGGGAACCATAGGCAATCAGCACATAATCAAGCCCCTGCAGAAAATCCTCGGCCTGCTTGATCAAGTCCCCGTGAATTGCGGGATCGGTCAATTCCACGGCCAGCACCTGCACAGCCTGTGCCCCGCGTGCCTCGAGATCATCGGTAACAATACGTAATTTCTTTTCATCCCGGCCTGCCAGGCAAAGATGGGCTCCTTGTGCCGCATAGATTTTTGCCACTTCTCGGGCAATGGCCGAGGTTGCACCAATGATCAGAATTTTTTTCATTGTCCCATTGCCTGCTTGTTCGTGATGGATTCACCCGTTACACGACGCCAGAAACTGGACGACATGCCCGGATCCCGATGCTGGCTAAAGTCGCGCCATTGCGGGAAATAGTGCTGAAAAGCTTTATCTGACATCCGCGCATCCTTGGCCGGATAGACCGCACCTTTTGCCTGCATAACCTGCTCATCCAGTTTATCAAACAGCGCCAGCAACTTCGTTCCATAGTTGGGGAAATCCAGCGCCAGGGTAATACCTGCACGCGGAAACGACAACATACCCGGCGATGCGACATCACCAAATTTCTTCAGTACAGAAAGAAAAGATCCCATACCCGACGCCGCGATGGTTTCCAGCAAACGACGGATAACAGCCTCACCATCCGACAATGGCACCAGGCACTGGTATTGATAGAATCCGCGCCGACCGTACATTCTGTTCCAGTTGCCGATACTGTCCAGTGGATAAAAGAAGGGATCATAATGTCCGTGAGAGACACTTTTCTTGCGCCTGTTCTTGCGATAGTACATTTCATTGAACAAGCGAATAGTGTATTGATTAAGGAGAAATCCCGGTGCATTCACCGGGATGAACAATCGCCGGTTGCTCTTTTGAGCGTTGATCGACATTGGCTGTTCGCTATGCCGCCCGCGCATGAACAATCCCCGCCCCAGACGTGCCCCCTGGGCCATGCAGTCAATCCAGGCCACCGTGTAATCCCAGTGCTGATCGGATTCATCAGACAGAACAAAGAATTCAGCCAGATTTTCGAAACGAATCGTTTCGCTATAGATGAACGGCGTCGTGATTTTTTTCAGGCGTATTTCAGCCCAGGTGATCAGGCCCGTCAATCCCAGGCCACCGATGGTGGCACTGAACATGGCGGCATTTTCAGTCGCTGAACAGCGCAGACGCTCCCCTGTTGTTCTCAGTAATTCAAAAGCCGTCACATGGCAACCAAAGGTACCCGCCAGGTGGTGATTTTTACCATGTACATCGTTGGCAATCGCACCGCCGACAGTAATATATTTGGTTCCCGGGGTAACGGCTAAAAACCAGCCCTGCGGTACCACCAGTTGCAGAATTTCATCCAGGCCAACGCCGGATTCACAACGCAGAATACCCTGTTCAGGATCAAAATGAATAAAATGATTCAGGCGCGAGGTGACGCATATTGTCTGACTGTCATTCAGACAACTGTCGCCATAGCTCCGCCCCCGGCCATAGGGCAACAACAAACTGTCCCTATTATCGATTGAAAGACTGTTCCGCCATGCAGGGAAAAACCTGTTCTGTCTTACGACCGGAATACGGCCCCATGATTGAAAGACGGTCATAGGTTAAATGGCAAGAACAACACCGGTGGCCGCTATCAGTGCAATGGAATAACTGGCCACATCCTTGAGCGCAAAAAGAACCGGATCTTCGCTCATCTGACCACGACTGGCCAGCAACCAGATTCGGCTGATCCAGAACAATAACGCCGGAAAAACTATCCAGAGAAATTCCGGTTTACGATATTCCACTATATGCTCAGGTGTGGTGATATACAGGGCCATCACCAGCACCGAAATATAACCGCTGGCGACGCCCAGCAGGGCCAGAATTTCTTTGTCATCGGTCGAATAGCCACGCACCACGGTTCTCTTTTTCGCTCGTTGTTCAAGATTATACAGCTCGGAATAGCGCTTGAGCATAGCCAGCGAGAAAAAGATAAACAGGGAAAAGGCCAGCAACCAGAAAGACAGTTCTACATTCGCGGCAAAGGTTCCCGCCAATACCCGGATGGTGTACAGACCGGCAAGAATAAAAACATCCAGCAGCGCCACCGACTTGAGTCCCAACGAATAAGCCGTAGTGGACAGGAAATACGCTACAAATACAAAAAAATAGTCAACGGATATAGTAAACGCGAGAAAAGCAGACAGCACTAATAACATTATCGATAGTGCAAGACCGGCAAAAATCGGCAGATCTCCGGCAGCAAAAGGCCGCTTCTTTTTTTCCGGATGGCAGCGATCGGCATCCAGATCCATCAGATCGTTAAATATATACACCGCCGAAGCACACAGGCAAAAAGAAACAAAGGCGAGCAGGGTGGATAAAACCCGTGGCTCATCGAAGTAGGAATGCGCCAATAACAGGGGAATGAAAACCAGAATATTCTTGGCCCATTGATGAGGCCGCAATGCGCGCAGCGTGCTTTTGAAAAGTGATTTTTCCGGATCTGTTTCTATGTACTTAATATTGTCAAGTTCTGACAAAACACGGCGCAATTCGCGGCTATGATTAACAGAGAGCGCCGTATGAGCGTGCTTCCAGATATGTAAATCAACCTTCTCATTACCAACATAATCAAAGCCTTTGTCGGTATATTTTTCCAACAATGCAGCCGCCTTTTTTCTGCCTTTAAGATTAAGGTCTTCGGTGCTGGCTAGAACCTCATCAAACAGTCCTAACTGTGCGGCAATGGCTCCGGCAATTATTTTGTCTGCCGCCGTAACAAGAATAATCTTTCGACCCCTGTTTCTCTCATTCTCGATATAGGAAATAAGTCTATGGTTATAAGGCAGGCAACTGTAATCGATACTCACCTTTTGGGCGAGTTTGTGTTTCAGGTAGGGCTTTCCCTTCAGCAGCCAGAAGGGGATAAAAAAGAGATAGAGAAATTTCTGACGCAAAAGTCGAATAAAGGACTCCTGCAACAAATCAGAGTGAACAAGCGTACCATCCAGGTCAACGCAAAGGGGTAAGAGCTTGGACAAAGTCTGACCTTCTATTAAATCTATTTGCCGGAATTGGAAACCAGACGTTCCGCTTTAACCGAACTCGACTTCATTTCCGGCACAAAGGTTTTCACCAGCTCATAAAGACCGTCCTCATCATAGGTCGCGCATTTGCTCGCCACCTCGTCCAGATTCTTGCTCATAAACTTCCAGTCCACTTCCCGATAATTGGCCAGCAGAACTTTTTCATGACGAGTCGTAGAGAGATTCTCGGACTCATGAAAAAGTTCCTCAAACAACTTTTCCCCTGGGCGCAAACCAGTATATACGATCTCGACATCCTTTCCAGGTTCTTTTCCGGACAGGCGAATTATTTGCTCGGCAAGATAGGTGATTTTGACCGGTTCGCCCATATCTAGCACGAAAATCTCGCCCCCCGATCCCATTACCGCAGACTGCATAATTAACTGGCAGGCCTCGGGAATCGTCATGAAATACCGCAACATATCTGGATTGGTTACTGTCAGTGGCCCCCCTTTTTTCAGTTGCGCCTTGAATAAAGGTACAACACTGCCGGCCGATCCCAGCACGTTACCAAAACGTACCGTGATAAAAGAAGTCGATGAACGTGAATTGAAATTCTGACAGAAAATTTCCGCCACGCGTTTCGATGCCCCCATGACATTGGTCGGATTAACGGCTTTATCCGTCGAAATCATAATGAAACAGCCCACCCCGTATTGATCGGATGATTCAGCCAGCACCTTGGTGCCCAAGACATTATTCTTGACCGCCTCTCGAACCTGATGCTGAAGCATGGGAACATGTTTATAGGCTGCGGCATGAAAAACCACACTGGGCCGGAAGCGGGACATGACGTGATCAACCGAGATCTTGTCGCTGACATCGCCAAGGCAGGCATAGACAACTATTTCGGGAAATTGCAGCAATAACTCTCGTTCAATTTCGTATAAATTATATTCGCTGCGTTCGAAAATAATCAGGCCCTCCGGAGCCATCCTTGCGATCTGCCGACACAGTTCCGAACCGATTGAACCGCCGCCACCGCTAACCAGAATAGTTTTGCCCTTGATTCCGGTTTCAATGCTGTCCCAATCCAGCTTGATCTGATCCCGACCGAGTAAGTCATCAAGCGAAACTTCGCGCAAAGTATTGACGGTTACCCGCCCCAGCGCCATATCACTGACGCGAGGCAGAGTACGAAATTCAATATCCAGCTTCTCGCAAATACTGACGATTTCCCGCATCTTGGCTGACGACACGGAAGGCATGGCAATAATCACCAGCTTTATCTCATGCTTCGCAATAACCTCGGGGATATCGCTAATAGTACCCAGCACCTGCAAGCCCTGCACTTCCCGCCCCTGTTTACCTCGTGCATCATCAACAAAGCCAACCGGCAGATAGGCGTTATCCTCTTCCTGCGGCTGATTCAGTTCCCGCGCCACGATTTCACCCCCGCGGCCGGCACCAACAATCAGGACCGGCAAGGCATCTTTGTCCAGAATGCGTCGGTCTTTGGATATACGGTAGGTAATTCGAGCGCCCCCCAGCAGGAGAAACAGCAACATACCATATAGCGGAAAAATCGAACGCGGAATACCTTCCATTCGGTTGATAACGAAAACCATGGCAACAGAAATCGACACACCAATAATAACCGCCTTCACAATCCGCACAAAATCCGGTATCGAGGCAAAACGCCAGACCCCCCGGTAAAGACCCTGCCAGCGATAGACCAGCCCCTGAACCATAAACAGCAGAGGCAGCGTATACAGTGCCTGTTCCAAAGCCGTTGCCGTCAACGGCTCCAGGTTAAAGCGCAAAAAATAGGCCCCAAACCAGGCCAGAGGAATGGTTAATAAGTCGTACAGTGAAACCAACAATTGCCTATTTAAATTTAGCATCGCTTTCCTGCCACTTAAGGTATCGAAATAAAATATAATAACTTAGTAAATAAAATAAAAATGATGCAATAAACACGCCTGACTGCACCTGCTTGCCGGTAAAATAAACCGAACACAAGGCTAAAAGCGCGCATACCAGCATCATGCCGTATTCCATAATAACAGTACGTTTATGGCTCCAGCCGCTCAACACCAGGCGTTGATACAAATGGCTGCGGTGCGCCTGCCAGATCTTTTCGCCTTTTATAGCACGGCGCAACAAGGTCAGGGAAGCATCGAGAATAAAGGGGGAAAATACCAGAATGCCGATCCATAGCGGAAAAATCTTCTGACTGTCAGCCCAGATCATCATCACCGCCATCAAAAATCCGAGCACCGATGACCCGGAATCGCCCATAAAAATCCGGGCAGGAGGAAAATTAAATAATAAAAAAGCCCCATTTGCACATGCAATAATGGCCGCAAGCAAGGCATAAACGCTGGCACCTTTTAGCATTCCCAACACGGCGAAAACAGAAAATCCGATAAAGGCCATGCCGCCGGCAAATCCATCCATGCCATCCATAAAATTAAAAAGGTTAATGCTCCATAGAATAAGCACAAACGTTAAAATACAAGCCAAGCCCGATGGTAACTCAAGTAAAAAAAAGGGCGTGTCCAAGGTTGAAATATAGAGGCCATTGCGCATGAATACAACTGCCGCCAGCATATGTACCAACAAGCGATATCGGACACGAACGCCCTGTTTGTCATCAATGAGTGAAACAGTTGCGATCAATATCATACCGAAAAATATTGACAGCAGATAGTCAGGATAACCCTGACTGTAGCTCAGCGATAATCCGGCGATCAAGATCCCAGCAAGAATACCCAGCCCGCCAGTTCGACTGACTGGCTTGCTGTGCAACGAACGTTCATTTGGTTGATCGAGAATCACCAATCGGCTGGACTGGCGACTTAGCAAATAAACCAGGACCAAACTTACCGTTGCAGACAGGATCACAAATAGCATCAATGCTCACTCTGGCTCAATAAAATACTCACCTATTCAAATACCAGTTAACCGTATCGGTAAGGCCCTGTTCCACGCTTTTAGGTGGCTGCCAATCCAGCAATTTACGCGCCTTGCTACTGTCAGCCTGAAGTGAGCCATACAAACGGCGTTCCAGCTTTCTGAAGCGGGATGACAAACGACTCAAAATGCGGCGCAGAAATATCGGTACTCCGAACAAAATTAAACGTCGATGCATGCTATCAGCACAAAGTTTCACCAGTCTTTCAGTCGAGATATCATTTCCATCCGTTGCCAGAAATACCTGATTGACGGCAGCAGGATGCCGACTGCAGAGAATAATCAGATCGACCAGATTATCCAGTGCCAGCAGGCTGCGCCGATTGTTAATACCCTTAAAGGGTAATGGCATGCCTTTTTCTATTAGCTGTAATAATCTAAGAACATTGCCCTTCACCCCCGGCCCATAAACAAGCACCGGCCGAATAATAACGACTTCCATTCCTGTCTCTTTGCCGAGAGCCATCAGGCCCTGCTCCGCTTCAAGTTTTGATCGCGCATAAGGGTCGAGCGGGTTTAGCGCATCTTCTTCGGTGAATGCACGGTTCTCCGTCTGCTCACCATTTACCTTGATGGTGCTGATATAGACAAAGCACCGGACCTTCTTTTTAACCGCTGCTCGCGCCAATTTCAGACTTGCCTCAACATTCGTTTTTCGAAATGCTGTCAACGGATCAGTTTCTGTCTCCTGCATAACGTGCACGCGCGCTGCCAGATGAACAACACAGTCAACTTTATCCAGAGCCTCATCCCAGACTGGATTTTCACTAAAATCGCCCACGACATAATATTCACAGCCAGGTCTTTTTTCTTTATTTGTAAGGCTGTTTCGTTGTGCGCAGTTAACTTTATAACCCTGCTGCAATAAAGTCGAAAGCAGGCGCTGTCCGACAAAACCATTCGAGCCAGTAACCAGAATCCTGTTATTTTTATTGTTCTCTGGCATTATTAATAAACCTGGTAATTATTAAGAGGGGCAAAGTATTTCTGTTTCACCTTCAAGGCGGGCCACCACCACTGCACCGACCGAATCACTAAACACATTCACCGCCGTGCGGAACATGTCCAGTATTCTATCTACCGCCAGAATTAGCCCCAGGGCTTCCAGCGGTAAACCAATCGTGCTTAAAATAATAGTAATGGCCACCAGGCTGGCGGCAGGAATTCCCGCCACACCGATCGAAGTCAACAGCGCAACCAGGACAATTATAAACTGGGTCGTAAAACTTAATTCCAGTCCATAAGCCTGGGCAATAAACATGGCGGCAACACATTCATACAACGCCGTACCATCCATATTCACCGTAGCCCCCAGCGGCAGAACAAAACTACTGGTGCGGTTGGAAACGCCTGCATTTTTTTCCACGCATTCCATGGTCAGGGGCAGGGTTGCCGAAGAGGAGGCCGTTGAAAATGCGGTCAATAAGGCTGGTGCCATGGCCTGATAATGCCGGACCGGACTCACCCGGGCAACGAACTTCAGTAAAACAGGCAATACGATCAACATATGAAACAACAAAGCCAGCACGACGGTCAGAAAAAACAGACCCAAAGCCTGAGCCAGTTCAGCAATACCCTGGCCGTTTAGACCCGCAATCACTTTTGCTACCAGGGCAAATACACCCAGTGGCGCAAATTTCATCACCCACTCGGTTATTTTCATCATGATATCCGCCACTCCCTGCCAGAATAGCTGCTGGGTTTCCGCCTGTCGCGCAGGGATTTTTGTCATAAAATAACCGAACAGAAGACTGAAAAAAATCAGTCCCAGCATCTGTCCCTGAGCGGCAGCAGAAACAATATTGGCCGGAACAAGGCGTAAAAAAACCTCGGCAATACTGCTGGCATCATGGCCCGCCACTTTTTCAGTGGCACTGGCAACATCAATCTGATTCAGACCAAAGGTTTCCCGCCCCGGTTGTCCGTCAACCAGACCCGGAGTCAGAGTATTGACCATGACCAGACCAATCAGAATAGCAAAAAAAGTGGTGGTAAAATAAAAGGCCAGGGTCTTGCCGCCCAAACGGGCCAAGCCCTGAGTTGCCCCGATACTGGAAATACCGACGATAATCGATGACATAATCAGCGGCACAATGATCATTTTCAGCGCATTCATAAACAATGTGCCGATAAAATTAAAAATTGCGTAGAAAGTAATGCCGAAAAGGCCAGACTCTGTACCGGCCAGTGAGCCGACTATAACCGCCAGAAGAAGTGCTATCAGAATTTGCCAGTGAAGTTTTAACCCGAACACGGATTTATCCACTCATCCCGATTTCAAAAATATAACTACCTGATTTCAATGACCCGCTCTCCCTGTTAACCGGATAAACCGAACTTTTTCAGCCTGCCCTTAATAAGGGTATTCATGTGTATGCAAAATTTGTAAAAAACATTACCCCAGGTAACGGGCCTGCAGATATCTGAACTGCCTACTCAACCGAACTCAGGTTGGTAGTAACGTCCGCCTTTTTGCGTAATTCAGCCATCCAGGCTGACTGCATGGCATTGCCATACGTCCCAATCAGCTTGCGCCTTTGATTCAGTTTATTTTCATCTTTATATGTTTTTCCCTCGATAACGGCAGATAGAATCAGTAACGCGCCATCGCCGTTAGCCAGGAGGACATTTTTGTACACCTTCTTGCCTTTCTCTGGCCGTGGCATCTGGAACAATTCATAACGAATTTGTGGATCCAGTTTCAGATCAGTCTCTTCGTCTGCGCGGGAGACAGCCCCCACAGGCTTCCATTTCGCATTCAGTGCGCGAGCAAGCTTTTCAGGACTACTGCCGGCACGAAGTTTTTTGAGTACCGCAAGACTATCCGCCTTGATTCTTTCAGCTACTTTTTCGTTCCGCAACTGCGTCTTGACTTGTTCACGTACATCGTTCAACACCTGTTGCTTTGCAGGTTCATGCCTGGCTATACGCAACACTAATACATGCGTATCAGACAATTCAATCAGCTGGCTGTTGCGCCCTTCTGACAGGACTTCATCTGAAAAAGCTGCCGACACCACCTTGGGTTGGGCAAACAGCCCACTCCCCCCCTTACGGGCAAACAGCGGGCTTTTCTTGACTTCAAGCCCCAATTGTTCCGCCACCGGAGCCAGCGAATCAGGCATTTCATAACTCAAATTATTCAGCTTGTCGACCGTGTCATAAAATGATTTTTCAGCCTGCTGATTCTGTAAGTCGTGGCGAATACTTTCTTTCACATCTTTCAAATCGGCAACCCGTGCTTTACGAATATCCTCCAGCTTGATCAGATGATAACCAAAGCGAGACCGTATCGGCTTGCTGATTTCACCTTTTTTCAGACTGAATACTGCATTTTCAAAAGCCTTGTCCATCACTCCACGACCAAAGTAACCCAACTCGCCACCCTGACGTGCTGAACCGATATCATCGGAATATTTCTTCGCCAGTTTGCTGAAATCCGCTCCCTTGGCGAGTTCTTGCTGAATTTTTTTAATCTTTTCCAAAGCCGCAGATTCTTCTGCTGCTTTTTCAACCTTAATCAGAATATGACTTGCCTTGCGCTGTTCAGGCTGGCGAATGAAAGACTGTCGTTGCTCGGCGTAATACTCGGCAATCGCTTTATCACTTACCTCAACCCCACGCGACATATCATCCAGATTCAGTTCCACATATTCCACACTAACTTTCTCTGGTGTGGTGAACTCTTTTTTATGTTGTTCGAAGTAGTTCTTAATTTCCTTCTCTGTCAGTTCGGTACTCTTAAGATAGTGCGATTTTGGTAACAAAATGTAGCTCAGCTGCCGTTTTTGATTCTGCAAGCGAGCAGCACGTTCCAACTCGGCATCACTGACAAAGCCGGAAAGAAGAATCCCGGAACTAAGCTGCTGTTCAATCAGATCCTGGGCAATCTGTTTCTCGAAAACAACGCTGTTAACACGCTGGCTGTTAAGAAGCTGCTTGTAACGTTCAGGCGAAAATTTTCCATCTTCCTGAAAAACTTTCATACTGGCAATGCGTCTGACTATCTGCTGTGGCCCGGCTCGATAACCGGCGCGCTCCAGTTCCTGATTCAATAATTTCTGCTGAATAAGCGATTCCAGCACCTGTTTCCTGATTTTATTTTCATTGAACAGTTCTGGACGATATTTTTTACCCAGCATCTGCTGCAGACGTTGCTGATAATTCTGGTAGGCTTGCTGAAACTCACCAGGTGCTATGTCAACACCATTAACCGTTGCCACACTGGCGGTTGATGAGTCGGAGAGATAACTACTTAAACCGAACAGGGCAAAAGTAATGATTATCAGCCCGACAATAGTCCAGATGACTATCCCCTGGGCACGATCACGAATTAGTTGCAACATGAGAGACTCTTTAAAAAAAGTATTTGAGTGTTTAATTCGTCTTATAACAAAAAAGGGCGGACTGTAAAACAGTCGCGCCCTTTTTCACATATTGGCGGAGCGGACGGGACTCGAACCCGCGACCCCCGGCGTGACAGGCCGGTATTCTAACCAACTGAACTACCGCTCCAAAATGGTGGGTGCTGAGGGGATCGAACCCCCGACATTCGCCTTGTAAGGGCGACGCTCTCCCAGCTGAGCTAAGCACCCTGCATCTTAAGGCGCGCTAGTTTACGGCATCCTTCAACGCTTTACCAGCTTTAAAAGAAGGAACTTTTGCAGCGGGTATTTCAAGTGGTTCACCGGTACGCGGATTGCGACCTGTACGAGCAGCTCTATCCTTGACAGAGAACGTACCAAAACCAATCAATGCCACCTGCTCACCCTTTTTCAGGGTCGCTGTAATACTCTCAAGCACGGTGTCAACAGCACGCGCTGCTGCTGCCTTGGAAATGTCGGCATTTTCTGCCACTGCATCAATAAGTTCCGCTTTGTTCACTAAATATCCCCCTAGAGGTGTTATAAAAAAAATACCGTCACTAGGGACGGAATTATGAATTCGCCTAATCAGTAGATTTATACCGGTCAGGCTGGGCCAGGTCAAGGTAGCATGCGGGATTTCTGAAAATATACCTGGAACTTGGCCCTTTGCCATTATGCAATGACAAATAAAAAGCAGGTGCGAATACTAACATTAATAGCGCCCGACCGCCCCTAAAAAAACCCGTTTAACGACGTAAATGGGTTTTCAGAAACGCATCTTGACGTGAATTAAGAAATTACTGAAGTATACGTAATTTCTATCAATGAGTCCTGACCGGATTAGCTTTGCGAGACTTACTCTTGGTCGCCTTCACTAATGTGCTATCAGACTTGCCCTCGACCGTTTCCAGTGGTTCCGGCAGATGTGTCAACGCAAGCTCCAGCACTTCATCAATCCATTTTACTGGACGGATATCAAGACTTTCCTTGATGTTATCGGGAATTTCAACCAGATCACGCTCGTTTTCATGTGGTATCAATACCGTCTTGATACCACCACGATGCGCGGCAAGTAGTTTTTCCTTCAGTCCACCGATGGGCAAAACTTCACCACGCAGGGTGATTTCACCTGTCATGGCCACATCGGCGCGCACGGGAATATTGGTCAGCGCGGACACCAGCGCCGTACACATGCCGATACCGGCACTGGGACCATCCTTGGGAATAGCGCCCTCAGGTACGTGCACGTGGATATCATTTTTCTCGAACACTTCGCCTTCGATGCCCAGCACATCAGCCCGGCTTCTGACCACGGTCATGGCCGCCTGGATGGATTCTTTCATCACATCACCCAGTTGACCGGTCACGCTATGCTTGCCCTTACCGGGCATGACAGCCGTTTCAATCGTCAGCAGTTCGCCACCGACTTCCGTCCAGGCCAGGCCGGTTACCTGCCCCACTTGATCGTGTTCTTCAGCCAGACCAAAGCGGAAACGCTGTACACCCAGATATTTTTCCAGGTTGGCCGATGTCACTTCAACCGCAGTTACATCTTTTTCCAGCAGAATTTCCTTCACCACCTTGCGGCAAATTTTGGCGATCTCGCGTTCGAGGTTACGCACCCCGGCTTCACGCGTATAATAGCGAATGATGTCTCGCACGGCATCTTCGCTAATGCTGATCTCATTTTCTTTTAAGCCATTGTTGGTGATCTGTTTTTTCACCAGATAGCGCTCAGCAATATTGACTTTCTCGGCCTCGGTATAACCGGACAGGCGAATGACTTCCATCCTGTCCAGCAAGGGACCGGGGATATTCATAGTATTCGAAGTTGCTACAAACATGACTTCGGACAGGTCAAAATCAACTTCAAGATAATGATCGTTGAAGGTGTGATTCTGCTCTGGATCCAGTACCTCAAGCAGCGCCGAAGCCGGATCACCGCGGAAGTCCATCGCCATTTTGTCGATTTCATCCAGCAGGAACAGCGGGTTGCGGGTCCCTGTCTTCGACAGATTTTGTACAATCTTACCCGGCATGGAGCCAATATAGGTACGCCGATGGCCGCGAATCTCGGCCTCATCTCGAACCCCGCCCAGGGCCATGCGAATGAACTTGCGGTTGGTGGCGCGAGCGATGGATTTACCCACCGAAGTTTTACCTACACCCGGCGGTCCCACCAGACACAGAATAGGCCCCTTCATTTTCTTCATCCGCTGCTGCACGGCCAGGTATTCCAGAATCCGTTCTTTGACCTTCTCCAGCCCATAATGATCGGCTTCCAGCACTTCCTCGGCTTTGCTTAAATCATGACGGATCTTGCTGCGTTTTTTCCACGGCACACCCAACAACCAGTCCATATAATTACGCACCACAGTGGCTTCGGCCGACATGGGAGACATCATCTTCAGCTTGCTTAACTCGGAGCGGGCCTTGGTTTTGGCTTCGGCCGACATACCGGCTTTTTCAATTTTTTGTTCCAGCTCTTCCAGTTCGTTGGGCACATCGTCCATGTCACCCAGCTCTTTCTGAATAGCCTTCATTTGCTCATTCAGATAGTACTCGCGCTGGCTTTTTTCCATCTGCCGTTTGACCCGGCCACGAATGCGTTTTTCCACCTGCAGCAGATCGATCTCGGACTCCATCATGCCCATCAAATATTCCAGGCGTTCACGCAGATCCTTGATTTCCAGGATTTTCTGTTTCTCATCTACCTTCAATGACATATGCGCCGCAATGGTGTCCACCAGACGACCAGGATCATCGATATTGGACAACGAAGTCAGAATTTCAGGGGGGATCTTCTTGTTAAGTTTGACGTACTGATCAAACTGATTGGTCAGTGAACGTAAGAGTACTTCGGACTCGCGCTCATCGAGCTCAACATCGTCATACTTTTTAATCTGCGCGGTGAAATATTCATCCTTGTTCAGAAAGCTGACAATGCGTGCCCGCTTATTGCCTTCTACCAGCACCTTGACGGTACCATCAGGCAATTTCAATAACTGCAAAATGCTGGAGACGGTACCAATGCGATACATATCTTCAATCTCGGGTTCGTCCTGGGCTGCACTTTTCTGCGCCACCAACAGAATCTGCTTATCCTCCTCCATCGCCGCTTCAAGTGCATGGATCGATTTTTCACGCCCCACAAACAGAGGAATAACCATGTGTGGATAAACCACGACATCGCGTAACGGCAGAACCGGAATGGTACTCAGCTGTTCTTCGATAACTTCTGACATATTTTTAATCTCGTATGCGGCGTCTAGGGCTAGACGTAAATTTGTTTCCAGACATCTGTATGGGCGCAGGCTGATAATTTCAACCATGTACAGCGCTGTTTTCCTGGCAAAACCAGAACCAGAGCTGGAAAAAATTAAGGGGTATTAAAAATACCCCTTAAAGTCTGCATTATTCATCAATGGAAGCGATTCGCTTTTCACTACCTTCGTAGATGTAGATCGGTTCGCCATCATGCTTAATGACGGACTCATCAATCACCACCTTCTCCAGGTCATCAATCGAGGGAAGATCGTACATGATATCCAGCAGTATATGTTCCAGGATAGAACGCAAACCTCGCGCGCCGGTTTTTCTTTCCATCGCCCGGGTCGCAACCGCATTCAGCGCATCTTCCCGGAACTCCAGCTCACAGTCTTCCATCTCGAACATCTTTATGTACTGTTTGGTCAATGCATTCTTGGGTTCGGTAAGGATCCGAATCAGTGCGGATTCATCCAGTTCGCTGAGGGTTGCCACCACCGGCAGACGACCTACAAATTCCGGGATCAAACCATAGCGGGTCAGATCTTCAGGCTCAACACCGTGCAATACTTCACTGAAACTCTTCTGATCTTCCTTACTCTTGACCTCGGCACCAAAACCGATACCGCCTTTCTCGGAACGATCACGAATAATGCGATCCAGTCCGGCAAAAGCGCCGCCACAGATGAACAGAATATTGGACGTATCCACCTGCAGAAATTCCTGCTGTGGATGTTTGCGACCGCCCTGAGGCGGCACCGAAGCTACGGTGCCTTCGATCAGTTTCAAGAGAGCCTGCTGTACGCCTTCTCCAGATACATCGCGGGTGATCGAGGGATTGTCTGACTTGCGTGAAATCTTGTCGATTTCGTCAATATAGACGATGCCGGTCTGCGCCTTTTCAACGTCATAATCACATTTCTGCAACAGTTTCTGGATAATATTTTCGACATCTTCACCGACATACCCCGCTTCGGTCAGGGTTGTAGCATCGGCTATGGTAAAGGGCACATTCAGCATCCGCGCCAGGGTTTCGGCCAGCAGTGTTTTACCGCAACCGGTTGGCCCGATCAGCAGAATATTGCTCTTGGCCAGTTCGATATCATCTTTTTTCTGACCATTTTCCAGACGTTTATAATGGTTGTATACCGCGACTGCCAGCACTCGTTTGGCGCGTTCCTGGCCAATAACATATTCATCAAGAATGTCATTGATTTCATGCGGAGTCGGCAGACTGCTGCCATTGGTAGAGGCGGCCTGTTCCTGCACCTCCTCGCGAATAATGTCATTGCAGAGTTCGACACATTCATCACAGACGAAGACCGAGGGCCCTGCAATCAGTTTGCGAACCTCGTGCTGGCTTTTACCACAGAACGAGCAATACAGCAGTTTGCCGTTGTCACCCGTGGAATTTTTATCGTCACTCATGCCCTTACCTCGAACAATTTATTACCTACCTTAACCTTGCGTCTATTTGGGCTGACTTTCAAGCCCCCAGAGCACAAAAATAGCCCTTCTAAAACTGGATTATATACCCAACCAATTTGCTAAAGTAATTATAGCCGATAATGATCAGGATGCGCTACCCCGTTCAGTCATAACCTTGTCTACCAGACCGTATGCTACCGATTCCTCTGCGCTCAAGAAAAAGTCTCGATCCGTATCCTGCTGAATACGTTCCATATTCTGCCCTGTATGTTTGGCAAGAATAGTGTTCAAACGTTCCCTGACATCCAGAATTTCCTTGGCATGAATTTCAATATCCGTGGCCTGCCCCTGAAATCCGCCCAGCGGCTGGTGAATCATGGTGCGGGAATGGGACAGAACATAACGTTTATCCTTTGCCCCGCCAGCCAGTAATACGGCACCCATGCTGGCGGCCTGACCGATACACATGGTACTGACATCCGGTTTAATGAACTGCATAGTGTCATAAATTGACAGGCCTGCCGTCACCGAACCCCCGGGTGAATTGATATACAGGTGAACATCTTTATCCGGGTTTTCTGACTCCAGAAACAGCAATTGCGCCACCACCAGATTCGCCATGTGATCTTCCACCTGGCCCACCAGAAAAATCACCCGTTCCTTGAGCAGACGCGAATAAATATCATACGAACGTTCACCGCGGGCAGTCTGTTCCACCACCATGGGCACTAGTTGGGCCCGCATATCCAATCCAGCCTTAGTATTATTATCGGTCACTGTGGTCTGTCCTTTAAGCCATATTATTAAGTTATTACGCCGTTGCTTCCGGCTTCATTATTTCATCGAATGTTGCCTTTGTTTCCACCACTTCAGCCTGTTCAACGGCCCATTCCACCACCTGTTCTTCAAGTGCCAGCGACTCTATCTCACTTAAACGCCGTTTATCAGCGTAGTACCATTTGACCACCTCATCAGGCTGCTCATATGGCCGGGCAATTTCTTCAACCAGGGCACGTATATTCTCTGCTTCGACATTTATGGAGTTTTCTTTAACTATTTCATTCATTATCAATCCCAGACGCACACGACGTTCGGCCTGTTCGACAAACATATCCGTGCCCAGAGCATTAACATCGGTCTTACTCAACCCCTGATTGCTTAAATTCTGAACCATCTGGTTACGCAGAGCTTCAGCCTCATTTTCGATCAGGGATTTGGGGATATCAATTTTGTTGACGTCAACCAGCATATCCATCACCTTTTCCTTGAGTTTTGTCTTCAGCTGTTTAGCCAGCTCAAGTTCCATATTCTCAAGCACGTCCTTGCGCAACAGCTCAATATCGCCACTCTCGACACCCATTTTTTTCGCAAACGCTTCGTCCACATCAGGCAACACCGCTTTCTCGACCGAATTAACATGCACAGCAAACTGTACCGCTTTCCCGGCCAGCCCGGTGGCCTGATAATCGTCGGGGAACTGTAAATCCAGGATTATATCCGCATCTTTTTCTGCGCCTACCAAACCGTCCTCAAATCCGGTAATCATGCGTCCGGACCCCAGTTCGATGGACATACCCTTGCCTTCACCACCATCGAACGCTTCGCCATCAATCGTACCCTTGAAGTCGATATTAAGCTGATCACCGTTCGCGGCCGGCGCATCAGAGACTTCCCAGCTCATATGCTGACGGCGAATACGATCGATCATGTTATCGATATCCGTTTCGGCAATTTCCACCGACGGTTTTTCAATTTTCTGCTCTGCCAGTGAACCCAGCTGGATTTCAGGATAAACCTCAAAGGTCGCCGTGTATTCCAGCCCCGCGCCGGGTGTGGATTCACGCGTGCTGAATGCAGGCGCACCAGCCGGATGCAGATTTTCCTGGCTCAGAGCTTCATAAAACGTAGATTGCAGAACTTCGTTAACCACGTCTTCCCGCACCTGGCCACCGTACTGCTGCTTGACTACCTTCAGCGGCACCTTACCCGGACGAAAGCCCTTAATTTTGACCGTATGCGCCATTTCCTTGAGCTTGCTCTCGACTGCCTGGGCAATACGCGCCTCTTCAATAGCGACGGTCAGACGACGCTCCAGACCCGACGTGGTTTCAACTGAAACTTGCATTACGATTCCTCTTGAATATGATAAATATCAATATATTATGCTTTTTAAAAGAAAATGGTGCGAAAGGAGAGACTCGAACTCTCACGGGTTACCCCACAGGAACCTAAATCCAGCGCGTCTACCAATTCCGCCACTTTCGCTAATTACGGGAGATTATACAGAAAGGGGTTAGTAGCGCCAAACTACTAACCCCGCAATAACTAAATAACTATATGTATGGTGGGCCCTGTGAGACTCGAACTCACGACCAAGAGATTAAGAGTCTCCTGCTCTACCAACTGAGCTAAAGGCCCATATCCTGCTGGTGCTTTGATAATCAAGCACTATGTAAAATGGGGTGACTGATGGGACTCGAACCCACGACGACTGGAATCACAATCCAGGGCTCTACCAACTGAGCTACAATCACCATTAAAACAGTAATCGAGTGGCGAGGGACCAGGGGCGAGGAAAATCAAGTCCTCGTACTGTCCGGCGACCGGTTTGCCGTGCAAACCTTCACTCTAAAAAACTGGTACGCCTGGCAGGACTCGAACCTGCTACCCTCGGCTTAGAAGGCCGATGCTCTATCCAGATGAGCTACAGGCGCTTTCTCTATTCCCGTCCCAGCAACTAGAAACCAGAAACTATTATATGGTCGGGGTAGAGAGATTCGAACTCCCGACATCCTGCTCCCAAAGCAGGCGCGCTACCAGACTGCGCTATACCCCGAATTCAGACCTGCCTTACGACAGGAAGGCGGCGATTCTACGCCCAAGTGATTCCTGCGTCAATGCGATAAAAAGGCGCTTGGCGCAAGCCCGTTCAGGATGTAACCTTGCAGGTTTTGGCTTGCTGGGATTATGACACAAAATATGACTGCCAACATTATCGATGGCAAGGCGATTGCCGCTGAACTTCGCACAAATATCCGCCAGCAGGTTGCAGCGCGTCGGCAACAGGGGCAACGAGCGCCTGGGCTTGCGGTTATTCTGGTGGGACAGGATCCCGCCTCCGAGATTTATGTGCGCAATAAACGCAAGGCCTGCGAGGAAACCGGCATTATTTCTGTCGCTCATGATTTGCCGGCAGAGACCACCCAGGACACTCTGCTTGAATTAATCGATACGCTCAATGCCGACGCCAGTGCCGATGGTATTCTGGTGCAATTGCCCCTGCCGGCCCATATCAATGCCGAGACGGTTATCGAACGTATTGATCCGGGCAAGGATGTCGATGGCTTCCATCCTTATAACATTGGCCGTCTGGCTCTGCGTATGCCGGTTTTGCGCCCCTGCACCCCGCGTGGCGTCATCACTCTGCTGGAAAGTACCGGAGAACCCCTGCGCGGGCGCGATGCGGTCATTGTGGGGGCTTCGAATATCGTTGGCCGCCCCATGAGCCTGGAGCTGCTGCTGGCTGGTTGTACCGTGACCACCTGTCATCGTTTCACCCGCGATCTGGCCGCACATGTGCGCCAGGCCGAGATTCTTATCGTCGCCGTGGGCAAACCGGGCATTGTCAAAGGTGAGTGGATTAAGTCGGGTGCTACGGTCATCGACGTCGGCATCAACCGCACCGAAGAGGGCAAACTGGTGGGGGATATCGAATTTGATCCGGCCTGCGAGCGGGCCGGCTGGATTACCCCTGTTCCCGGCGGTGTCGGCCCCATGACCGTCGCCACTCTGTTGCAAAATACGCTGGAAGCAGCTGAGCACCGTCCCGGCTAGTGCTGCAAAATTCCAAGCCAGCCAAAAATCACTCCCGCCGCCAGCTCGTGCCCGCTGCGCCGTCTTCGAGCACAATTCCCTGTTCCGCCAGCCGATCACGGATGCGATCGCTTTCCGCCCAGTCCTTGCCGGCACGAGCCGCGTTACGCTGCTCGATCAAGCCGTCAATTTCTGCCGCCGTCAGCCCTGCATCCGAACTATCAGCAACTCCGCCACCCTGCAACCAGGCCTCGGCCTCACTTTGCAACAAACCCAGTCTGTCAGCTAACTGTTTCAAGGTGACAGCCATAACCGTGGCAGCCATCTCATTCGTATGGCGCAATTTATTCACTTCCTTCGCCAGCTCAAACAGCACCGCCAGTGCTTCGGGGGTATTGAAATCATCGTCCATCGCCTGCCAAAAACGAGTCACATAGGCCTCGTCCAGAGCCACGCCAGCAGCCAGATCCATTCCACGCAGGGCCGTGTAAAGCGTATTCAAGGCTGCCTTGGCATTGTCCAGATGCTTGTCTGAATAATTCAGCGGGCTGCGATAGTGGCTGGTGAGAATGAAATAGCGCAGCACTTCTGGTGCATATTTTTCCAGCACCTCGCGGATGGTGAAAAAGTTGCCCAGCGACTTGGACATTTTTTCCTCATCCACCCGCACAAAGCCGTTATGCATCCAGACATTAACAAATTTCTCACCGGTGGCGGCCTCAGACTGGGCAATTTCATTTTCATGATGCGGGAACTGCAGATCCATACCACCACCATGAATATCAAAATGATTCCCCAGGCAGCCGGTGGACATGGCGGAACATTCAATATGCCAGCCCGGCCGACCACGGCCCCAGGGTGAATCCCAGCTCGGCTCGCCCGCTTTAGCCGCTTTCCAGAGTACGAAGTCCAGCGGATCATGCTTGGCTTCATCCACCGCCACCCGCTCACCCGAGCGCAAATCTTCAATATTTTTGCCTGACAGACGACCATAATCGGCAAATTTGCTAACGCTATAATAGACATCACCGTTGCCGGCCGCGTAGGCATAACCCTTCTCTACCAAGGTCTGAATCATGGCGATGATTTCCCGCATATGCAGGGTGGCGCGCGGTTCTTCATTTGGCGACAGGACATTCAGCGCGGCGGTATCCCTGTGCATTTCATCAATAAAACGCCCCGTCAGGGCATTAAAATCCTCACCCTTTTCATTCGCTCTAGCGATAATCTTGTCATCAATATCAGTAATATTGCGAATATAAGTCACATGCTCCCTGCCATAAATCTCACACAGATGACGATAGACCACGTCGAACACCACCAGCACGCGGGCATGGCCGATGTGACACATGTCATAAACGGTCATACCGCAGACATACAGGCGTACATTTTTGGGATCGATGGGGCTGAAAACTTCTTTTTGTTTGCTCAGGTTATTGTGAATGGTCAACATAGGCTGGCTGCTTGCGGTACTCTGAATCAGTGAAAACAACCGGACATAATTTCTGCCCGGCGCGGCAATATGCGTAGGGTAACGGAATCCGGTGTCAGGCTCAAAAGGTGCTTTCGCCTGTGCCCTAAACTCGATATTATGGCGGCTTTTCATATTTTACGGGAAAATGATCATGCTATTACGACTTGTCACTGGCTGTCTGCTCGGTTTCAGCCTGCTGGGCTCAATGATAAACAGCGCCGCCGCCGATGCGCCACAGGTAAAAATTGAAACCAATATGGGCGATATCATCGTTCTTCTGGAACCGGACAAGGCACCCAAAACCGTCGAGAATTTTCTTACCTATGCCAAAGACGGATTTTACAACAACACCATTTTTCACCGCGTCATCAGCAACTTCATGATCCAGGGCGGCGGTTTTACCACGGATTATCAGCGCAAACCGACTCGCGCACCGATTAAAAATGAAGCCGATAATGGCCTCAGCAACCTCAGGGGCACCATCGCCATGGCCCGTACCATGGATCCGCACTCGGCCACGGCGCAATTCTTCATCAATGTCAAAGACAACACCTTTCTGGACTTTACCAGCAAGTCACCCCGCGGCTGGGGCTATACGGTCTTCGGTAAAGTCATCAAGGGCATGGATACTGTCAACCGTATTCGTAGCGTGGCAACCGGCCCCGGCGGACCTTTCCCCACCGATGTCCCGCAGGAAGCAGTCATCATCAAGAGCGTCACACTACTTAATCCAGCAGCGCCTCCCGCACCGACTGCCACCACTGTAAAATAATCAGGATAAAAAAATATGATTAAACTCAACACCAATATGGGAACCATCAGCATCGAGCTGGATAGCGAAAAAGCCCCAAACACCACCGCCAATTTTCTTCAGTATGCCCGTGACGGTTTTTATGACGGGACTATTTTTCATCGCGTGATCAGTAATTTTATGATTCAGGGCGGTGGCATGTTACCCGGCATGATTGAAAAACAACCGGGTGAGCCCATCCAGAACGAAGCCAACAATGGCTTAAGCAATGTTAAGGGCAGTATTGCGATGGCCCGCACCCAGGATCCGCATTCGGCCACTGCGCAGTTCTTTATCAATGTCGCCGATAATGCCTTCCTTGATCACAGCGCACCCAATGCCCAGGGCTGGGGCTACTGTGTTTTCGGTAAAGTTATCGAGGGCATGGACATAGTAGAAAAAATCAAAGCCGTACCCACCGCTAACGCCGGCTATCATCAAGACGTACCCACTGAAGACGTGATTATTGAAAGCGTCGAAGTTGAAGAATAACAACCGTGACCAGCCTGTTTGTCTCTGATCTGCATCTTGCCACGGATCGGCCCAAAACCCGCGCCCTGTTCCTTCGCTTTCTAGAGACCCGGGCACGTCAGGCCGACGCGCTTTATATCCTTGGCGATCTATTTGAGGTTTGGCTTGGCGACGACATGATCCTGCCGGACTACCAGCCGGTTATCCAGGCCATGAAGGCCCTCAGTCATAGCGGCGTGGCACTGAATCTCATGCATGGCAACCGTGACTTTTTCATGGGGAAACGCCTGGCGCAGCTTTGCGGCGCGACTCTACTGGATGATCCGGTAGTAATAGAACTGGACGGCATTGCCAGCCTGTTGCTGCATGGCGATACCTTATGTATCGATGATGTGGACTATATGAAATTCCGCAGCATGGTGCGCAACCCTCAGTGGCAGAAGGAAGTCCTGGCAAAATCACCCGAGCAACGTCTGGCTCTGGCCAGGCAGTTTCGTGAGATCAGTAAAACTGAAACCGGTAGCAAGAGCGAAGCCATCATGGACGTAAATCAGACCGAAGTTGAACGCATGTTTTCCGAGTACGAGGTAGCACGTCTCATCCACGGCCATACCCACCGCCCCGCCATTCATGACTTCGAAGTCGATGGTCAGCCGGTACAACGTATTGTTCTCGGTGACTGGTACACGCAGGGTAGTGTGCTGGTGTGCGAAAAGGGTCACTGCGCGCTGGAAACGGTATATCCTTCGACAAGCTCAGGATGAACGGTGGTTCCTTCGACAGGACTCTCCTGAGCAAAGGCGAAAGGGCTTCCTTCGACAAGGCTCTCCTGAGCAAAGGCGCAGGGCTTCCTTCGACAAGGCTCTCCTGAGCGAAGTCGAAGGGCTTCCTTCGACAAGCTCAGGACGAATGGTGGTTCCCTGACGTAAACGGGTATTAGATTATTCAGTTACCGAACTGAACCTTGCCAGCACGAAAATCTTTGACTGAAAAGCGTTTATAACCCGGCGGTAAAACAAACAGGTTTTTATTCAGAGAAACATTTTCCCTGAAATTTGCCAGTGCTCGCCCCTTGCCGTGTGTATCCCATTCCCGTATTGGAAAACCAAATTGCAGGTAACGATTATAGGAGAAAATACTATGTGAAAGATCACAGGGTTCCTGCTGATCCGCAGGCAGGTTTTCCAGAGCTACCGCATTTTGACTGGCGAGAATCGCGTTAAAAGCACGGGTAGCGGTCAATACATTAGTGAACAAGCCCTTCACCGCCACGACATCATAACAGTGCTGCTGGTTGGTACTGAAAACATAGTGTTGGGGTTTGATTCCGGCAATGCTTGGCGCAGCCTTCATATCATCAAGCTTGTGTGCCTCGTCTGTCAGCTTGAATGGCGGCACGACCTTTACCGCTTGTGGTGCAACCGATATCACGGTCTGATCACTGCTATTCACGTTAAAAATAATATTGGCCCGGCGATCGAAGAGAACAAAATCCGTTGAGCCTTTGCCATCGTCAAAGCGCATGTAATTGGCCGTGACAATGACTCGAGTCTGGTAGGGATCCACATCCTGCTCATATTCATCAAAAATCAATACCGTGCCTTTCAGATCCTGCCTGACGGCGGCACTTGCAGCAGAACAAAAACACAGCCCAAGCAACAAATAAACAAATCGATAGCTGCGCATCACTCCACCCCGTCGAGATAATCCAGTTCCAGTTCTGAAAAACCAGCCTGCCGACGTGCCTCCCGATCAATCGAACCTTTCACATGGTTTTTCATATGCTTTTCCAGCAACTCACGAAATACGACTTCCGAATCCAGCCCGCGTTGTTTGCAGAAATAATGAAACCAGCGCGAACCAATATTCACATGCCCTACCTCATCGGACTGAATCACGGCAAGAATATCGACTACGTCATGATAGCCGCTTTCACGAAAACGCCGCATGATGCCAGGAATGACATCCAGGCCCCGCGCTTCCAACACCCGCGGCACCAGAGCCATGCGCACCAGCGGATCATGCGCCGTTTCCAGCGCCATTTGCCAAAGCCCATCGTGAGCGCTGAAATCACCATAATCATAATCCTGAGTTTTCAGGTAATCGCGCAACAGACTGAAATGATGAGCCTCTTCATCGGCAACCTGAATCCAGTCGGAATAAAATGCGCTGGGCAACCCATGAAAACGATGGACGGCATCCCAGGCAAGATTGATAGCGTTGAATTCGATATGGCAGAGAGCATGAATCAGTGCCGCGCGCTCTTCTTTGCTCCGCATCCCGCGTTTCGGCAAGTGACGTTTGTCTACCCGTTGAGGCTTGTCCGGTCGGCCCGGCTCGCTGATCGAGGCAACCCCCGACTGTCCCAGAATAAACTCCCCACGCCGCCAGCGTTCAGCCGTTGCATGTGTCAGGGCCACCTTGGTATCAGCATCACGGCTAAGCAGGCAAACCTGCGCCTGAGGGTAAAGATCATGTTCTTCCAACATTTGGGAATATTAACAGACCTGAAGCAGCTCCGCTAAGCCTCTATTGCTGACAGCCCCAGACATCCGGCTCATACCTCCTTGAATGCCAGCACGATATCCATCAGATTAGTCCCCGTAACGCCGCTGCTAACCAGATCGCCACTGGCTTCCAGAAAATGACCACTATCAGCCTGTTGCAAAGCAAATCCGGCATCCAGGCCCTCAGCCTGGCCACGTCTAAGTGTGCCGCCATCGACGATAGCACCCGCGTCATCTGTTGGTCCATCACTACCATCGGTAGCCACAGTCAGCAGACTGATATGCTCAGTACCTGCCAGTTCTTGCGCTGCTGCCAGCGCCAAATGCTGGTTACGTCCCCCCCGCCCTGGCCGCGAGGGTAAAACTACAGTCGTTTCGCCACCCCATATATGCAGCCCGGTTGGAGCCTGTTTCCGCAGATAATGTGCAATAGTCCGCCCTTGAAGCCACGCCGCCCCTGCAAGCGGCTGCCGATGCAGGTGGACTTCGTCCAGCCCCATCTCCATAGCAAGCTCCCGCAAACGCTGACAGGCCAGCCTGTTGCTGGCGATGATCTGATGATTAACCTGATGACTGAACAGATTTTTTGCCTGCCATGCACGACAACCCCGTGCCGCTTGCTGCATGACCCGAAGCCAGTCAGGCAAGACCTCACTTCCTGTTTGAGTATCCGCATTACACTCCGTTTCCATGGCGACAAACAAACCCGAGCCAATAATGGCCAGGTTATCCCCTGGCACATCAGACAGAATCAGATGTTCGACAAGAACCATAGGCGGCACATAAGCCAGCAAGCCTCCCCCCTTGATACAGGACACCGAACGGCGGATCCGATTCATGGCATGAATGTCCAGACCACTCCCCAACAACCACTGGTTTAGACGCACCAGCGTCTCAAGTGAAGTTGTCAACGGCAAGACCTCAACCAGCGCCGAAGTTCCCCCTGACGTCAGCACTAATAGTGTCACTCCCGTCGGCAAGCCGGGAAGCCACTCAAGCAGCTCTTGCCCCGCCGCCAGGCTACGCGCATCGGGTAGCGGATGACCGGCTTGCAGACAGCGAATACCGGTCTCCTCTTCCAGCCCCCGACAATGACCTTCTTTTGTTATCACCCGCGCATCGACGATGCGGTTTCCCAGTACCTGTACCGCACCTCGGGCCATTGAGGCGGCGGCCTTGCCGCTGGCTAGCAGAACAATCTTTTCTGATTTCAGTGGCTTGCTTTGCAAAGCCTGAGCCACAAGTCGATCACCACAAATGTCCACCAGCAATCGCTGGTAAAGTTGTAATAATCGCTGACGGATATTGACCGAAGTTAATCCCTGCATAGGCTAATAATAACATTCACCTGCGATAACGATATCCCAGCTTGTTCCTGGCGTAACGACCGAAGATGTTCATGTATTTCTGTAAAGCTGATAAATTTATAACGCGCGAGCCAAATTATTAGCCCTTCGCCTTTTTTCGACTCTATTCCTTACACTTGTCGGAATATTTAACAGCCCCCGACTGTTACCGACAGTTTTACACACCATTAAAATTAATTTTAACCCGCTAACAAACAACGAGTTAGAGAAACTTCGCAAACAAACAGAAAGGAATTCTGTCGCTATTTCTTACACTAGCCTGTGCCCCCCCCTTCATGCGACCACAGAATATTTGTAAGTCACTGTATTTTATGTCGTTTTAATTTGTGGCACACGGTTTGCTTTGTTGGAAGACATAATAACAATAATTCATATTTCCTATTGGAGTATGAGCATAATTCAAAGAAGGTGAGTAAACGCCTCGTAGCCTTGGGAGGGTGCAGGGGGAGTACCCCTAAACGGTGGTGGTATCTGGATTAAATAAAAAAATAATATTTTCAGATCTGCCATTTTTTTTCTCTTTGCAAACACCCCGCTTTATTCGGCTCCCTTTTTCAGCCTGCGCTTCAAATCAAAGACTGGCAATAGTGCCAACTAGTCAGCACCACTCCTGCCCTGCCTTAATAATCTTCTACTCGAACAACAAAAAAACACCTATTTATGATGCTCAAAATCGCACATCATGGGTTTCACGATTAAAATCAGCTTCTAAAGGCAATTTATTGAGAAAACCATCAATATTTACCTTTTTAGGTAACTTTATATTTACCTAAAAAGGTAATTGCTCTATCATTATAGGTAAAATTACCTTTTATGGAAATCATATCGTGCATGAAATTTTATCCCACCTGCTCGAGCAAATCATCGAAGCCGCTAGAAAACAGGGCCTGGATCAAAAAACGCTGGTTAGCAAAGCCGGCCTGGGGGCCAGCACCCTGTCCAAGCTGAAGCAGGCCGAAGACGTACGGCTCTCGACCCTGGTGCGACTGGCCAATGTCGTCGGCCTGCGACCCACTCTCACGCCTAATAACCCGGTACTGGAAAAACTTCTCGATCGAAACTTTTTCAACAATAACGACTTAGGTAGGTAATAAAATGAAAACAGATCGTGAAGCCGTGGTCTGGACCCGCTGCGGTGATGCTCCGCTTAAGATGGGACATTTTACAGTCACCATGACGGAATGCCGCTTCAGTTACGAACCCGCCTATATCGACAGCGGCCTGCCGGGGCTGGGCGTACTTTACGCACCGAAATTTGTGGGCACCGCCACCATTGTCTGGAAACGCTCCCCCTACTTTGATTTACTGCCCCAACTACAGGCCCTGATCCCACCCGCCAGTGAGGATAACTTTCAGCGTCAACTGATCCTCTCCTATCTGGCACAACAGAATCAGATGCCGGAACCCGGATTTGACAGCGACTGGGCTATTCTTATGGTATCCGGTCATGGCGGCATTGGTCATCTCGATGTTTTTAGCGACGATCAACAGGCCCGTGAATGGTACGCGGACACTCGCATCCCCGAACTGTTCCCGGTAAAAAACGAGTTTGGGTTTTCCCTAAAAGAGTTTTTAACCTGGTTGGATGACAGTGCTGGAACCCTGCTCGAAACCCTGGGTCCCACACCCAGCGTCGGCGGCGCCATTCCAAAACTGTTGCTCTCCATTCCTCGCGAAGGCTGGGACGGACGCATCGGCCTGCCCACTCGTGGCGCAGTTGGGGGGCGTACCGATATCGTCCTCAAATTTGAAAAAAATACCTATCCCGGGATTGTCGAGCTAGAAGCTCTGGCGCTGAATCTTCACCGCCAAGCAGGCTTTGAGGTGCCTCGTTACTGGACGGCAGAAATAAACGGCATGCCTGTCATTGCTATCGAACGTTATGATCGGGACACTAACGGCAAACCTCTGTTCACGGAAACCCTGTATTCCGTGCTGGCTACCGGCGATAGTCGCATCACGCACCATTACAGTAGCAGTTATGACGCTATCGGCCAGGCCATTGACCGCTCGCCTATTGCTATTTTTTCCGAGCCTATGCAAGCCAAGCAACATCTGTTAAAACGACTACTAATGTCCTTTCTTACGGGCAATGGCGATCTGCATCTGGAAAATCTATCCTTGCTTCAGAATGGAGGGGAAATCGGTTTTTCTCCCGTTTATGATCCCACACCCATGCGCGCTTACAGCCGTCATAACATGCTTAGCGTTATGCCCTTTGGCAACTATGGTGAACTGGATGCCAACGGGAAACCTGTCGATTTCAACGCAGCTATCCTGCGCCTGAGCAAAAACCTGGGCATAAGTCTGAATTTATTAAAAACCATGATCGAAGAACTGTTGTATGTCAGCCGCAATTACAGCGAACAAATCCAGTCTCTTTCAACCCTGCCTGAAGATAATAAAACCTACTTGACGGAGATTATTCTCAACATGAGAAAAAAACTAGGCACGCTGGTTTCAATCTAACTACCAGCTTAAAAAAGGGTGCTCAACTATTCGGGTAAAATACAATACCCGCGGAAAAAAGCATATCACTTTATCAACTTCCATCCTTGCGATATTTTAAATGTATTCACAGTGAACTAGCGTTTAGTTAGAATACTTATTTCAATATGAGCATTTGTGAATATGAATAGACTCGCCTTACCGAAAACTATAAGACTTAATCCAATAATCATGCGGCTCCGGAATCTATAGTCTATATATTTATAATATTGATTGTAAGGAAATATCCTTTGGCGTCATTAGAGCGAGAAATGTATGCGGCCTGCTAACCCTGGTTGTTGCCATCGATTAAGTCTAATTTTTTTGCTCGCAACAACCACCTGGATTTTGCTTTGCATTTCCACCTCCTTCGCGGCTGAGAAAAACCTGGTACTGAATTCCACGCTCATCAATCCATTTTCCAATGACAAGCAAACCGGCTTTGTTGATAAGGTAGTAAAAGAGGCCTTGAACCGAATCGGTTATAATCTTGAAACCATCACCCTTCCAGCCGAGCGTGCACTGATCAACGCCAACGCAGGCATTGATGACGGCGATCTGTTGCGCGTTGGCGGACTTCAGAAAATCTATCCCAACCTAATCCAGGTGCCCGAAAAAATAATGGATATGGAATTCGTGATATTTACCCGATATGCCTCGTTTCCGGTATCCGGCTGGCAAAGCCTGAAACCCTGGTCCGTTGCTATCATCACCGGCTGGAAAATTCTGGAACAGAACATTACCGAAACTGCTGAACTCACCAAGGTTAAAAATGCTAATTTGCTTTTTACTCTCTTGCTGAAAGGACGCACCGATCTCATCGTCTATTCACGCTGGTTGGGGCTGGCTTATATCAAACGACATCATCTGAAAAATATAACCATTCTGGAACCAGCGCTAAGCGAACAATGTATGTACGTATATTTACACAAGAAACACCGGGATCTGGTACCCAAACTTGCAGCAAGTTTACGCAGGATGAAACAGGACGGCAGCTATCAGCGAATATTTGAAAAAATCCTGTCTCCATTAGAACTAAAAAACAATCATGACTAAACAACAAATCACCACCTACAAACCAGGTATTGCACGCCGTCTGATTATCAATGTGGTGCTATTCAGCTTCCTTATTACCATATTCGACACGGCATTACAGTTGTATTGGGGGTACAAAAATGAGCTTAATTACATCAAAGACCAGTTACAACAAATTGAAGATGTCAATCTTAGAAGCATCAATGAATCCCTGTGGACATCCGATATCAAAGAACTCAACACACTGATAGACGGTATCTCACAACTTCGAGACATTCAGTTTCTGGAAATTCGGGACAATGAAAAAGTATGGGTTTCCCGGGGCAAATATGAAACCAGAAACATCATTTCCCGCCAATACCCGCTAACCCATTCCCACCGGGGTCAGGAACTTAAAATTGGCACATTAACGGTCAATGCAAGTCTGGATGGAGTCTACCAACGCCTGTTTGACAAGTTCTGGGTCATTCTCGCCAGCAATGCCATCAAAACATTTCTGATCGCCAGTTTTATTCTTTTTATTTTTTACCAACTGATTACCCGGCATTTACTTACCATTACCAATTTTGCCCGTGATCTCAAAATAAACCAACTAGGAAAACCACTAACATTATCACGCAAACATAAAAAAACCGGAAAAATCGATGAGCTTGATATGGTTGTCAACGCCATAAATCAGATGCAGCAAAATATTAAACAAGCCTTCGATGCCTTGAAACAAAGTGAAGACCGCGTGCGCCTACTGATGGATTCAACTGCTGAAGCAATTTACGGTATGGATAGAAACGGGCGCTGCACATTTGCCAATCCCGCTTGTTTGAAATTTCTTGGTTATGACCACTATGATGAACTGGTCGGCAAAGAATTGCACAACCTGATTAATCATACTTATCCGGATGGGCGTCCCTATCCGGTAGAATTATCTCATATATATAACGCTGCTCGCTCGGGCCAGAGCATACATATAGACAACGAAGTACTCTGGCGCCGCGACGGCAGCTGTTTCCCGGCGGAGTACTGGTCCCACCCGATTCGCAAAGACAATGAACTGATTGGCGCCGTGGTCACCTTTATTGATATCAGTGAGCGCAAACATGCCGAAGATGAATTAAAAAAATACCGTAACCATCTGGAGGAACTGGTTGCTGAACGCACCAGCGAGCTTACCCGTATAAATAGTGAACTTGAGTCTTTTAGTTACTCGGTCTCACATGACCTGCGCGCCCCGCTGCGAGCAATTGATGGTTTTTCCCAGGCATTACAGGAAGACTGTGGCGAACAAATTGATGACACCGGCACAATCTATCTGCAACGCATTTGTGCGGGCGCCCAACGTATGGGAGAGCTCATAGATGATTTGTTATCATTATCACGCGTTTCCCGCATCGAGATGAGCCGAACAAAAGTCAACCTGAGCCTGTTAGCTGAAAATTCAATCCGGAAATTGCAGGAGAACGATCCTGAACGCAAGCTGGAAGTAAAAATTGAAGATAACATTCAAGCCCAGGGCGATGCTCACTTGCTGGAAATTGTTTTCGATAATCTTCTCGCCAATGCCTGGAAATATACCAGCAAAAAACCATCCGCTTACATAGAGTTCGGAATAACCGAAAAAGAAAATAATATTGTTTATTATGTAAAAGACAATGGCGCAGGCTTTGATATGCAATATGCATCCAAACTCTTTGGCGCATTCCAACGACTACATGGCAATGAATTTGAAGGCACCGGCATCGGCCTTGCTACTGTTGCACGCATCATACACCGTCATGGTGGCAAAGTGTGGGCGACCGCAGAGATGGAGCAGGGCGCCACTTTTTATTTCACCCTGGAAAAATAAATCAGCACGAAACCATCTCTACTGCTGACTCATTCAAAGATCTTACGCCTCAGGGCTTTGGTTTTACCGCGTTTTGTTTTTGTATCCATGCGTCTTTTCTGTGAGCTGCGAGTCGGTCGGGTGGCTCGACGTTTTTTTCGGCTCACGGCAACACTCTGAATAATCATCTGCAATTGCCGTAACGCAGCCTCTCGATTCTGCAACTGGCTGCGAGATTGTTGCGCCTTAATCACAATAATACCATCGCGGGAAATGCACTGACGCTGAAGTTTCAGCAGCCGCTCTTTGTAAAAATCAGGCAGGGACGAGGAGCGAATATCAAAACGCAGATGAATGGCCGTGGCCACTTTGTTGACATTTTGCCCCCCCGCACCCTGGGCACGAATGGCGGAAAACGTGATCTCCCGATCGGCAATGGATACATTGGATGAAATATACAACATACGGCTACTATCTTCTGATATCCACACGACTCAGGCGCGAGAAATAAATTTTCCCGTACTGGTGTTGATTTTGATAATCTCACCGCACTCAAGATATTCAGGTACCTGAATTTCCAACCCGGAGGAAAGGCTCGCTGACTTGCTCCGTCCGCTGGCAGTGGCCCCCTTGATGGCGGGCGCCGTCTCGACTATCTCAAGGTTTACCGATTGTGGCAGTTCAATAGCCCGGATAGCGCCATCTACCAGCAACGCAGTAATGCCCTCCAAACCTTCACTCAAATAATCCAGCTGGTTATCCAGATCCTCTTCATTCAGGCTGTACTGACTGAAATCCTCCATATCCATGAAGGTGTAAATATCGCCTTCCTGATAGGAATACTGAACCTGGGTGCGTAGACAATCCGCAAGCTTGAGCATATCGTCACCCTTGTATGACTCATCAAGTTTCTGACCACTCTGCAGATTATTGAAGCGAATCTTGTACAAAGTCGAAGCCCCGCGTGAAGATGGACTTTTCGCTTCCACTTGCTTGATTATATGTGGCATGCCCTTAATATCAACCACCATTCCACGTTTTAGATCACATGCCTTTGGCATTCCGAACTCCTGCTTCTGCTAATTTCAAACTACCACCTGACAACACTACGCTACCAACCGGATTTGTACTGCATTCTAAATAACTGTGACAAATAGCTCTAGCATTATTATGATTATTCATCTGAGGATGGCAAATGCGCTAAACTGGTGCAATATTGGATCATGTCCTGCCGTTAACCCGGAAAACACAACGGCGAGCCGGATCAAAAGGATAACTTCGGTCTACGCCTAAACGCTGACGTATCCCTACGAAATAATCTCTAACATTAAACAGATAAAATAAATATCTGCCAATAAACGCCAATATTTTATATGGATGTGCCTGAGGCATAATAGACAGTAACAAATGCTTTTGCCTTTATTGCACGTTCATTGGCGAACAGATTAGCATTTGGCTTTTAAAAAATATTCGTGGGAATACCTCAGGGCTAAACGTATATAACAATGCCGACCGTGTTTAATTTGGACTTTATTTTTTACAGGTCGATAGCAATACCGCCGTCGGCCCGTCACAGGGATTCGACCGGAATCCAGCCGCAGTTTTGTCCGAAGCGGATTGTTTTCGCTGATCTAACGAAGTTGATCTTGCTTCAATAGTCGCCGCTTTTGATACCTCAACAGGGGATTGTACTGCTTCCGTTTTCTGTTGCTGACTTAATCTGAATTTGAGCCTGGCGGCAGCCCGCGCAGACTCGATGGAAGCTTTTTCTGTGGCCCTGCGCTCCTTCTGTGCCGCCCGTTCTGCCTCCAGTTTGGCCTGTAACAATTCCGCTCTTGCTTTGGCAATGGCCAAGGCTGCATCACGATCACGTTGTAGTGCAGCGGTCCGCGCCCGACTGCTTTCCTTTTCCCTCAGCAAGCTTCTGTTTTTTTCCAGATCAGCCTCACGTTGCTGCTGAATAATCTGCAATTTACGGGCAAAGTTATTTTCAATCTCTTTCATCCTGCCCGCAATTTCGCTTTTAGCCTCCACCGGACTGACAATATTGTCTGTTTTATACAGAATCAAAACAGCAACCGATATCAACAGGCCGAAAACAAAACCAAGAATAATAAAACCCAGCTTGCTGGTTCCCTGAAGTGCAACCACGGACTCTGTCTGGCCTGGCATTTTGCCCGCCCTCGGCTTGCTGGTAATAATTTCATCAGCAAATGCCGCATGTATTTTTCTGTCGACAGGAATTACATTTGACGACGTACACTTACTGCTGTCCGCCTCGCTATGAAGTTTTTTATTCTGGCAATTGTTTTCTGAATTTCGTTGTAAATTCATTAGTTAAAATTAAGCGTTGAGTCTATCGGTAATGAGTGTTGTTTTTGTTGTTATCTGTTTAGCCTAGCACAAGAAAGACGATTTTCATTCCTGTTTATAGGCGTGCGACACACGGCTATATTATCATTTAATGATTTTCTTGTTTTTATTGCTACGGCTATGTCTACTCAATAATCTCAACCGGCATTCCACATTCCAGCTCTCCCTGGCTTTGGGCAATCAGATTCTGGCCGAATAGTATCTTCTTGTCCTGAAGCCGGAAGCGACTCAGTGTACGAGTAGGTTCGGCGCTTTTTTCCGCCGTATCCGGATCGATATTGGGAATAACACAGCGGCTGCACGGCTTTACAATGCGAAAAATTATGCCGCCGATGCGGATCTGTTTCCAACTATCCTCCGCGAAAGGTTCACATCCCGTCACCACCAGATTGGGACGAAAACGGCGCATGGCAACGGGCTTTGCCAAACGCCGGTTAAGTTCATCCAGTGACGCCTGAGAAATCAGCAGGATGGGAAAGCCATCACTGAAGGCGGTGCGATCACCCGGCTGGGCGTAGGCGGGATCGACCTGTCGAACTTCATCGTCGGGAAAAAACACCAAGCGGCAGGTTATATCGAGAAATTGACTCAGCCATGCCGCAGCCTCATCACCGCAATCCAAGGCCATGCAACTATCTTCCCAGACCGTCACCGGGCAGCGCGGCGAAGCCAACGAACAAAACACATCGAGATCCGGCATATCACTTGCCTGTAATCGCAGGCCGTTCTCAAGCAATCTCGGCTGGATCAGGCTCATGCGTGCTTTTTTTCGCTGCGTGATCATGAATCCATCGACATCCACTACCATCCAGCGCCGGTCGAGGGCAAAACCAAAACGTTCGACCCGCAGGCGGTCCATACCAATCTGTGCCAGTGACTTGACAGGATAAATAGCCAGGTCACTCACCTTAATCTGTGTCATGCTGTGCCTCAACGTAATCAATCAGGATCGCAACCTTCAAGAGGCCTGTTCACCCAGGTAGCCACGAAGCTTTGTCTGATGGTCTGATAGCCTTATTACTAACTCATTTATAGGCCGGGTATTATCCCATAATACAGGACAAAGGTGTGTTTGCAGCAGGACTGAAAACAATCACTGCTTCAATAAGGATAAATCGGTAAGGTATCTTCGGATGTGGCCACGCAAAAATCATCCAGATAGATCCAGAAATTACAGGCCTGACCTGGATCAAATGAACAGCTATTCTGAATACCCGGCATACGAAAGGCGCGATGACCGCCAACATCGTCAGGCGAGATACGCCAACTCAGATTTGCCGTTTGCCCCTGAATGTATTCCGCTACTTTGAGCCATTGCCCACCCAGGGGTTTTATCCATTGTTCATACTTTGGGTTAACCGTCGAGGTATCAAGGTGGATCTTAACCAGCGTCCAGCGGTTGGGAACAAGGTGATCACTCAAGTCTGTCTGACCAATCTCCCCGCTATTGTTGCCAGCCAAATCGAAATAGCTGATATCACTCAAATCCGCCAGGTACATATAATATTCAGCTGGATTTTTCCCCAGCTTATCCGCGTAGGGAGCCTTACTGTTGTTCGAGCGATACAACGCCCACAAGCCAGGGGAACTGTCTCGCTCTGGCTCAATAAATATTGAATCAGGGGCGAAGCGACTCAGTTGATCATTCTGATCGCTGGGATCATTATAATAATTGATATATATCCAGTATTGGAACCAGACATCGGCCGGTACCTGGTTATCATAATTGCCGCCAAACTGCAGATAGAAATCGGTCTGCGAATTACGGCTCGAAGGCCGCCCCTCGATCGCCAGTACCGAGGTGGAATCTTTGCCGGGAAAGAGGCCTGAATAACCGGGGATCTGCCTGGCCGTATACAAATAGCCCTGGCCGTTGCCGCTCAGGTTTTCAGCCCTGGCTGTATTCCAGCCATGATCCTGAAATACGCTTAACGCATCACCACTGCGTTGGACACGGTAATTGAAGTCATCAAAAAAATACACGCCATTGGGTACAATAGCCTGATAATTATCCAGGGTATTATTGGATACATAAATCTGATGGCTGGCACTACCGGTCTGCCCATTCGAACCGGTAATCGTCAAGCTCGCCGCATAGCTACCTGGCACGTCGTAACTATGCCTGACATCGGTGCCTGAAGCCGTGTTGCCATCACCAAAATCCCAGTCATAACGAACAATATCGATGCGCTTGCGGGAAATATCTTCACCAACAAAGTGGACTTGCAACGAAGCCTGACCGCTGTTCGGGCTGGCTGAAATACTGGCAAGCGGAGTTGTATCCGATGTTATCAGGCTGACAGCGCCATAGGTCAGTGCGGCACCAGTCGAGACCGGCGTCGACACCGCCAGTGAATTCTCCTGGCCACTGCTATTGCCCCCGCCGCCACAGGCCACGAGTGTGAGCATAATAAAAATTCCAGGAACATAAAATCGAAGCGCGATTCTGCTTGCTCTGTTCATGAATATATCCATCTATTTTATATGAGATCAGTCAGAAACTATGACTATAGTAATAACTTTAAGCGTAAAACGAGGGGATAACAGGCATATCGGCCTGAAGCGTGAAACAGTTCTGATACTGATATTGCAGACTGTGAACTCGTCGCAACTTCACTTTTTGTCAGACAAAAAAAAGCCCCGTCACCAGGACAGGGCTTTTTTTCAGGAATAAATCAGGAGCCGATGAACGTCTCCTGCCAGCCGCTTAAAGGCCAAGTTTTTCCTTGATGGAGCTAACAACCACATCACTGGAGGTGGCATTTACCGACATCAGCAGACCTTCTTTTTCATAGAAGGAAACCAGCGGAGCGGTTTTTTCAGTATAGGTTTCTAGACGCTTGCTGATGGCTTCTTCTGTTTCATCATCGCGCTGAATAACCGGACTACCACACTTGTCGCAAATGCCTTCAACCTTGGTGGGGTTGCTCTTGACGTTGTAAATAGCCTGGCAATCGGAATTGGAACAGGTACGACGGGTGGTTAGACGATCCAGAATCACCTCACGCGGCACGTCCAGGCTCACCGCCATATCCAGCTCGATGCCCAGTTTGCTCAACAATTCTTTCAGCGCTTCGGCCTGGGGAATCGTACGCGGAAAACCATCCAGCAAAAAGCCTTTTTCACAATCCGGTTCCTGCAGGCGATCGCCCATAATCCCCATGATCAGCTCGTCAGGCACCAGATCACCCGCTTTCATAAAGGCCTCGGCCTTCTTGCCCAGCTCGCTGCCCGCCTGTACGGCGCCACGCAGAATATCACCGGTGGAAATTTGGACCGACCCATCCACGGCCGTTAGTAATTTAGCAACAGTACCCTTACCCGCACCAGGTGCGCCTAACAGAATCAACTTCACGGACTTTCTCCTAAAATAAAAAACAAAAAAATTTTCCGCCGGCAAATATCGGCTCCCGCCCGGCTTATGGGGCGCAATTTTGAAGCATGCGCGAGTTCTTGGCAATCTGAATTCCGCCTAATCAGGCTATTTTATCGATTCCGCCTCATGTTTCAGAAAAATCAGCCTCTTGTCCGAAAAGAAGTCGTTACACCCATGACGATACCGGCTGAAACAACGATCCGTTTTCAGGCGTTTATGGTAGTATCGCGGGCTCTGGGCATTTCGTGTACCAAATTTCAAGACACTAACTAGATAAACATTACCATGCTATTGGACGACTATTATTCAACCATTGATAACAAGATCTATTTTTCGCGTGAACAGGCGAGCAACTTTGCCAAGCGGGTAGCGGGGGATTTCAATCCCATCCATAACCAGGACGCTAAACGCTTCTGTGTTCCCGGCGATCTGATCTTTGCTCTGGTGCTGGCCAGACATGGCCTCTATCAACATATGGAATTCACTTTTTCCGGTATGGTGGGTGAAAACATGCAACTGACCATCGAAGAACCTTCGGCGGGTACGCTTTCAATCCGCGATGAAAACGGCAAGGAATGCCTGGGGGTAAAATGCAGCGGCGAAAAAACCACGGATCAGGCGCTCATTGCCGATCTAAGCCTTCGTTATGTTGGTTTCTCCGGCCAGACCTTTCCTCATATTCTGGTGCCGCTGATGGAAAAAAAACAGGTCATGATTAATCCGCAACGACCAATGGTGATCTACCAAAGCATGGTCATCGATCTGAACCGGCTGGATTTCCGCGCTCCCGAGCTGGAACTGTCCAGCAGCCAGCTTGAAATCAATGGCAAACGAGGCCATGTGCGCTTTGATTTTCAGTTCAAATCCGCCGGTGAAATTGTGGGCCGAGGAGAGAAAAATATGATTCTGAGTGGTCTGCGTGACTACGATCAGAAAGAAATTGATCAGATGGTTGCCGGTTACAATCAAAATAAGCATGAGTACCTCGCTTTAATATAGATATATTTCAATAACTTGACCAATACCAACTTTTGTTGATTGGTATTTTTTGACTCATTACAGAAATAACTCCCTCTGCATATGGTATTTCCCGTAAATACTTGATAAAATAAGTCAACTTTACACAAAAACACTTAAATCAAGAGGTAGTTTGTTATGGAAGCTATTGTAAATGGCAAGACAATCAAATTGAGCGAGGCCGGCTGGCTGGAAAATCTGGACGAATGGAGTGAAGAACTGGCTGCAGAGATCTGCAAAAATGAAAACATTCCCGAACTGAGCCAGGAACACTGGGATATCATCAATCTGGCGCGTGAATACTTTACCGATAACGGCTCAGTTTGCGAACCACGTAATTTCACTAAACTGATGAAGGAGAAATACGGCAAGGATCGCAGCAGTCAGAAATATATCTATTCTCTGTTTCCTACGGGCCTGATCAAATGCGCAAACAAAATTGCTGGTCTGCCTCGCCCAAAAGGTTGTAGCTAAGGATAAGAAGCAGGCATTATGCAACATCATAAAGGGAACGCTTATAAACGTTCCCTTTTTTTTTGAAAACCGATATATTGAGGTCACATAAAACCTGAATATGGAATCCCAACATGGCTGACAGTTTTCAATCCTCGATCAAAGCCACTTCCTATAGCATTGCCCAGATTGCCAAACATCTCAACGCACGCGTCATCGGTGATGAAAGCCAGATTATTTCCGCTATTAACGCCCTGGCGGATGCACAGCCCGGCGAGATCAGTTTTCTATCTGACAAACGCCTGCAGCAGGAATTAAAAAGCACCCGCGCCAGCGCGGTACTGGTTAACAAAGCTGCGGCAACACACTGCCCGGTCACTGCGATTATCGTAGACAATCCCTATGCGGCTTATGCCCGTACCGCTACCCTGCTCTACCCGCAACGTATACATATTCCCGGTATCCATCCTGCGGCCATTGTTGATGATAATGCCTCAATTGATATTACCGCCTGGGTCGGCCCCGGCACCGTGATCGAGGCCGGAGCGGTAATTGAGGGCGATGCCCAGATTGGCCCCAATTGTGTGATTGGCAAAAACGTGCATATAGGCAAACAAACCACCCTGGTCGCCAGCGTGACCATCAACCATGACTGCAAACTGGGTGAACGTAACCTGCTGCACCCCGGCGTCGTCATCGGCAGTGACGGCTTTGGTCAGGCCAATGACAACGGCAAGTGGCTCAAAATTCCGCAACTGGGCCGGGTGATTATTGGTGACGATGTGGAAATCGGCGCCAATACGGCTGTCGATCGTGGCGCCATCAAGGACACCGTTATCGAGAATGGCGTCCGTATCGATAACCTCGTGCAGATAGCCCATAACGTGCACATTGGTGCCGACTCGGTGATTGCCGGTCAAACCGGTATTTCAGGCAGCACCCGGATTGGCAAAAACTGCATGTTCGGCGGCACTGTCGCCCTGGCCGGGCATCTGACCATCACCGATCATGTCGTCCTGGCCGGACGCTCCGAAGTTCGCCAGTCGATTGAAGAACCCGGTATGTACGGTTCTGGCACGCCGCTGGAACCCATGAAGAAATGGTTGAAAAGCGCGGCGCGGTTCAAGCAACTGGATGAAATGAGCAAACGCCTGGGTGAGCTTGAGAAAAAACTGGCGCGACTGGAAAACAGCTCAACCTGAGCCTGCTGCCGTTTTTCGCTGCAATTTGGCCCGCTTGAAGCCTAAATGCTAGTCTTTATTGCCGCCAGTATCCTGTAAGGGACGGTGCTCAGTCGAACCAAGATGTACCAGCTCGGCGCGATACCTGTCCAGCAATTTTTGCATGCTACCATCCGCCCTCATCGCCGCCAGTGCTTTGTTAAAGGCGTGGATAATTTCCTTATGATCGGGACGTGTCCGACTTACCGCAATGTGCAACCCACGCTTTGACACCGGTTGCGGCAGAAACTCAAATTCGTTAACGGCATTGGGGAAATACTGGGTAAGCTCATGCCGAATCACCCACTCATCGCCCAGAGTCAAATCAATACGCCTCTGCTGCATCAACAACAGATTTTCAATTACATGGCTTTTAGCTATCCGTAAAAAACCCTGGGCCTGATCAAATTTTTCACCATAGTCACGGCCCGTAACCACCCCCACCATCAGATTTTTTAAATCCGCATAACTGCGAAAACGAACAGGACTATCCTTGCGTTTAATGAAACGGGTCACATTTTCATAATAGGGTTCGCTGAACTGAAGTTCCCGATCCCGGTCTTTGGTAAACCAGGCGGTCGCCAGCACATCATAAATACCTATCGCAGAACCCTGCAAAGAACGCGGCCAGGAATCAATCGAAGCAACCGTATCATAACCGGCCCGCTTGAGAATTCGACTCACTAAATCTATCGCCGCGCCACCGCCAGGCGCATCCTTTTCAACATAAGGCGGCCAATGACCGCTGACCAGTTTCAGCGTTTTATTCACTTCAGCAGCCTGTACCGATAAGGCGGTCAGTAACAACAGAAAAAAACACAGGCGAACAACAATAACTGTCTGGGGTGATTTCATAAATACGCTTCCGGTAATTAATAACAACAAAATTATAATATTCAGATATCTGAAAAAAATTGCGGCTGACAGCTGATTGATTTGTAGCGCCAGTCACTGCAACACATTACTGTACCGAGAAATGAATAAAAGCAACACACTTACATGACGTTCACTTGCAACTAATAACCTCTGCGAAATTGCACTTCTTTTTGAGATTTTAATTCCAATTACCTCAAGTTACTGATTTAACCAGACATTTTCAACAACACGCCTATAAACCCGGGAATCATTACTGCACACACATCAGGGCTGCTTACAGGTAAGTATATGAAATTCATAAGAAATATAGCATAGCATGGAACATGCTGAGAGTAACCTGCATTCATGGGCCGAAAACATTCACAAAACGGCATGAGATCTATGAATGATATTTTGGCCACATATTAGAACAATGAGGAGATTGATATGACTAGCTTGAAAAAACAACTGGAAGATCATGTTAAAGCGATTAACCATTTTGATCCTCGCCGTCGTTATGGACCAGACGGGCACAACGATCGAAGCTTGTGGGTGCTAGCGTGCATGGATGAACGTCTGCCGGTTGATGCGGCGCTTACACTATTAAGTCATTGATTTTTTAAAGCTCGCACCCTGTCCAGCAACTTATTATCATCCCACTCCCGCCCGCCAATGGCCTGATAAACGAGTCGTCCCTCCTTGTCCAGCACAAAGGTAGTGGGCAAAGCATCTACCGGCCAATGTGCCGAAACTTCTGCCTGTTTGTCCAGCAATACCGTAAAATCAATCGGGTAATCCGTCATAAAATCGACAACGCTGTCTACATCTTCCCCTACACCCACTGCCAGCATCACAATGCCCTCGGCCTTTATTTTTTTCCAGGCACGATTCATGGATGGTAGTTCCCGCCGACAGGGCGGACACCAGGTCGCCCAGAAATTGATAATCACAGGTCTGCCCCGATAGTCGCGGATATCGTGTTTCACACCCTCAATGTCCATCAATACCAGAGGCGGTGCCAGTTTTTTCTCCGGCAATGGCGTTAGCTGCGGTTGCTCGGCACGAATGGTCAAGGCCGACATCGCTAAAACAATCAATAACCCGAATTTCAACCACCATAATTTCATAAAAATACTCTCGCCGGTCTTTGGCACAAAGAGGCCGTTAAAAAATTGATCGATTTCATAATTCCGGGCCCACACTCAGGCGCCAACTACGCGATCCATGTTCATGCTCGATTTCTCTCACCCGCAATGGTGGCCACTTGCAGATGTTCAGCCAGCCCCCGACGCCAGTCCTGAATGAAATCTTCGAGCGATTCGATAAAATCCGCATCATGCTGTTTGCGATTGATTGTGCAATGCACCGTTACCTCCTCAAGACTATCATCCGCACTGATGGTTATTGTCCAGACCACCGCATTCAGACAGCCCGGCAAACTAAAACGCACACCGCCACGGATCAATTGCCGCTGAACCTCAAATAATCCCCAAAGCGTACTGATTTCACCCCGTTCGCCTTCACCTCCCATCGCCTCATAAATAGACGCACAAAAATGGGCCAGCGTTTCAATTCGAAGCTGTTGCTGTAAGTCCTGCTCTGTGGCCCTTGAGTTTAAGCTTGCAAAAAATTCCATCTAGTCCCTGCCTTGTTATTCCCGTTTGGAAGTGTGAACAATATCCCGTTATTGCGAAGAATAATAACCCAAAAAACCTCATATATTCGAGTCTGTGATTTACCCCGCAACATAAAAATCATTAATAGACTAAATATCACCTCAAGTTGAATAACTTTATGGTGTCGACAAAATGAGTAATCTGTATTTCTCTAGAAATTTGTTTTTTGTAATCATTCTAAGTCTGTTTTTATCTGCCTGTGGTGGCGGAAACACTACCGACAACAAATTATCCGGTATTAGCACAACCGGTGTTACCGGATCGGATACCCCTGTCAATAATGTTTCTATTAGTCTCTCAGGCAGCGTAGGTGATGGCCCGGTTGCCGGTGCCACCGTTGTTATAAAAAACGCATCCGGTAAAACATTAAAATCGCTGTTAAGTGATAAATATGCAAAATACAGTACCCGCCTTGAGGTAAACGAAAATGATTTCCCCCTGGTCATTGAAGCCTCCGGCGGCATTGATCTGGTAACCTCGGCCGCACCCGACTTTATTCTTTACTCCATTGTCACCGATCCTTCAGAAAAAATAGCCAACCTTAATCCCTTTACCACGATGATCGTGAAAACAGCCGAATTCATGAATGGCGGATTAAACCTTGCCAATATCAAAACCGCAAAGAACCATACACTCTCACAATTAAACTTTGGCCTGGATTCTACGCTGATTCCAGATCCAGTCACCACGCCTATTTCTCAATCAAATATCGCGGTCATCGTAAAATCAAGTGAAACCTTTGGCGAAATGATTCGTCGTACACGCGACACATTGAATAATGGCGAAACAGCCGATAATGTAATACTCGATCTCGCCGAAGATATTGCTGATGGAAATTTGGATGGTATCACTAAAAATGGAACGATTCCCCGCGCAGCAACTGTGGCACGTCTTACCTCTGCACAGGTCTTACTGGAAGCGTTAAGCAACGATCTTATGGTGGGGGGGATAAACGCAGCAAAGCGCATGGATGAATCCATTATTGAAACAATGCCAGGTATTACACCATCAATCAACACTGGCAATGTATTGATTACAGGTGAAATGTTATCACAGGCAATTGCCGCCATTGATACCGCAATCTCAACAGATAACAGCAGCCGCTTAACCTCTATCGCCAAGCAGTTATCCGGTCTGCAATCCGGCACCGCTTCCACAAACATTACTCCGTTTGAATCATCCAGACTGGATGCTGTTATCATCACTGCCAACTCCAGCGGTACCCCGGCTACTCCGGCTACTCCGGCTACTCCGGCTACTCCGGCTACTCCGGCTACTCCGGCTACTCCGGCTACTCCGGCTACTCCGGCTACTCCGGCTACTCCGGCTACTCCGGCTACTCCGGCTACTCCGGCTACTC
>UOFZ01000034.1_pt1 | contig 44431 bp, 51 predicted proteins | sample 1989551 | NCBI WGS metagenome assembly UOFZ01 (sample SAMEA4712198, study PRJEB27164) | hydrothermal vent metagenome | biome: marine basaltic hydrothermal vent biome; feature: marine hydrothermal vent; material: mineral | place: Pacific Ocean | collected 2011-06-14/2011-07-23 | depth 1691 m
GGGCATTGGCAAGGCTATCCAGTTCGCGCGGTACCTGTGCGGCTATCCAGCGGGCCAGCCATTTGAAATGCCACCAGCCCGATTGCGCCAGAATCACCTCACGCAGGGCCGGCGGATTCTGCACCATTACACCCTCAACCTTGAAGTGCGCCGCCAGGTAAAGTGCACTCACACTGCCAAGACTGCCGCCCGCCACAACAACGGGAATATCCCCCGCCACCTGTCGAATCTCCTTCAGCGCCTGTTCGGCTATCGCCGGCAGTTTCTTCAAACTTGCCGTGCCGCTGCTGTTACCGTAACCGGGAGGATTAACTGCCCATATTTCTACGCACCGCTGCGACCAGCAACCCTCGACAAAATCAGTTGGGTCTTCGGCACGGCTGGCCGTTCCGGGGAACTCCAGCAGGTACAGGTCCGGCACTTGTTGCGTATCCAGTCCGACACGGTGTACCCATACTTCTATCTCACCATCGCCATGTGGAAACAGCAATGACTTTTTTTGCGGTACATGAAGGCTGTGCCGTGTGGGTTGAAGAATAATTCTGTCTGTTAACCAGCTTATAAATGACATAGGGTATATACAGTCTGTTAGGGAAAAAACGCAGGGCCGTAGGGTGTCATGCCTTTATGGCTGTAATGAATCCGGTAGCGTTTGCCGTCACGCTGCTGAAGAAGACCCGCGGCATCAAACTCATAGGGCATATCCGGTGGCACGGATTCAAGATGTCTCATCACGTATCGCATCGCCAACGGGGCAAGCAGAAAGGTCCCACTTAAGCCAGTATGGGCAAACTCCTTCATCCATACTTCCGTGGTGCCGAGCAGCGGTTCGGGCAGTTTATCCAGAACTACACCGTCGTCCTGTCCAGAGGCAATCAGTCGTTTTACCGTCAGCAACACCGTGTAGCGCGCCATAGTTGCGCAGGAGCGTACCAGTGGCTGGTAAGTGTCCTGCTCCGGGGGCAGATGCACGGGTGCTAAGGATTGTGGATCCGATGCCCTGATATGCTTAAGCAGAACATCCCACTGACGGTGGATGTTCTGCTCTGCATCGTTACAGGCGGGGGTATGTTTCAGCCAGGCTTCTTCTCCACCTGCCAGCATACGCGCCAGTGTATCGCGGGCTGCGCCATCACCCAGGGTGACCGTTGTTTTGAAAAGCTCAATCAATCCTGTCTTGCCACCCGGTAATCGCAAGGGATAGCTGAACCAGTCACGTCCTTCCAGTGCATCTTCCAGAAATATCTGCGATCCGGCAAAGGCCCGCAGGCTCAGCCAGTAAATTTGCGCATCGTCATCCATACCCTTACGAAGCTCCCAGCCGACATCCGGACGCTGCCAGGAGACCCAGCCAAACACCAGGTCCGGGATATGTGGATCAGTGCCGGTCTCGGCGCCCGCAAGATTCATGAGCAGAGGTTCCTTGCCCGCTTCAAAAACAAAGCGCAGTTGCACATGCTGCAAGGGTCCCAGTCTTCCCCCTTCACCAAATGGCACCAGTGTCAATTCAGCACTCTCCAGTCCGTCCAGCGGGACCCGCACGCTATGCAGTATGGTATATTTGTCAAACGGGTTACCGCCGTAGTTGACATGACGCAGGACGATGGACGCCGATTTACCGTGCAGATCGCTGGTCTGCCAGTCAACCAGAACCGGGATCGCGGCCGCCATATATCCGCCCGGAATAACGTCACGATCAGCCCGCAGGCGCATAACCTGCGCATCGTCTTCTATCCAGGAGAGTATCTGGCTTGGCGACAGCGTCCTGTACTGGCTATCTATGTCAAATTCGTTCATACGCGATTTTCCCTGCTCTCCAAACGGCTTCTGTTAACGATATAGAGGAGTATAAATACCCTTTCTCCAGGAATCCACTAAAGCAAAGAACCATCTCGGCACAGCTGCGAGCACGGGACTATCAGGGCGCTAAATAGCTGTTCCAAATACCAGTACAGTTTTGGAAAAACCGTTCGTCCTGAGTCCTTCGGCTTCGCTCAGGAGAGCCTTGTCGAAGGAAGCTTGTCGAAGGACAAACATATTAAGCACTTTATTTACAGTATTTCCACGTTCATGGTTCGACAGGGCTCTCCTGAGCGAAGCCGAAGCCTGTCGTGAGTCTCATCGAACGAGGCTCACCACGAACGTGGAAACCCGAAAGTGTACTGGTATTTGGAACGCCTATTTAGCATCTATCTATCGATCCCGGGCAGGTTTGAAGATGTTACCCCTTTTACGTAAAACACTTCTGGCGGTTGCAGAGAAGCTGTAATATTGTTGCTGCTCTGTAAACGGGTTTCTATCTTATCGAAGGGGGGCTAAAATCAATATCCATAAAAATAAAAGTATAACCGCTCATGCCCTGGCTATCGGTTTTGTCACTGGCTTTGGTGGTGGTTTTATCAGCCTGGGTGGTGGCACACTGGCGATCCCGCTACTTATGGGATGGATCGGTCTGAATGCTTTTCAGGCGCGCGGTACGGCACTGATGATCGCCCTGTTTTCAGCCAGCATGGGTAGTTTCGTTTATCACCAGGGAGGCTCTATCGACTGGCTTAGCGTTGCGCTTATCGCTTTACCTTCGATGATTTTAACGCCCATCATGGCCAGTTATACCGAGCATTTCAGCAACCGTATTTTGAAACATATATTTGGAATTGTACTTATTGTTGGTGCGCTGGCACTTTTTTTAAAAGATGAATCCACCACGTCGGCACTGGTGCCCTCAGACTGGTCTATCATCTACCTGCTGGCCGTAGGCGTCATTGAAGGTCTGGTGGCCGGCAGTGTCGGCGTCAGTGGCGGGCCTGTGCTTGCCCCATTACTGGTGCTGGGTCTGGGCATGTCGCAACAACTAGCACAGGGCTGCTCACTGGCTGCACGTATACCCGCCGTCATTACCGGTCTGGCAGAAAATATTCGACACGGACATGTTTGCTGGTGGTATGTTCCAGGCTTTGCCATCGGCGGCTTGCCCGGTGCATGGGTTGGCGGCAAACTGGCACTGATGTTACCTGAACAAAATCTCAGGTTATTGTTTGCCATTTTGCTTGCAGCTTTGGGCTTTCACTATTTATTTTATAAAAACAAATAGACCCGTATAAACACTTTTAGTTTATCTGTAAGTTCAGGCCTGTTTCCGTACTGCCTGAATGTTGGTTGTGTCTTTTTCGAGTTATATTCGTTTTCTTTAACCAACCCAAAAGAAATACATGTAAGAATGACAGTGTTGTATTTTTATTTCTGTTCCAGTTGAAAATCGGCACTAATCCGCTGGTCAGTGTAATGCTAATAATCGACAGGTAAACATGATGCAGGAAATATCATTATCAGCACGGATTCAAAGATCGGCTATCAGCACTATTAAATCCCTATGGGGAATTTTACCCATATTGATTGCGGTTTTACTTATTGCTGCGCTGATTGTACAGATTATTCCCCAGATAATGAAAAGCGGTTTATTCGGCAGTTCAGCCCTGGTTGATACACTGCTGGCCGCATTGATCGGCAGTATTTCAACGGCTCAGCCCATCGTCAGTTATATTTTTGGTGGTGAACTGGTCAAGGCCGGGGTTAATCTTATGGCAGTAACGGCTCTTATTGTTACCTGGGTTACCGTGGGGATAGTGCCATTTCCTGCAGAAGCTGCCTCATTGGGTACCCGCTTTGCACTCTGGCGAAATATCTGGGCTTTTGTTGCGGCCTTGATCGTTTCGGTATTAACCGTAGGGGTGATCAATGTCATCTGAATATGAGAACAATGAGAATAAAAAAACGCGGAAAAAACAGGGGGGCTGGTGGTTCCTGTTAATTACTGTCATTTTTTATGGCATTCTGTTCTTCTATAAACCTGAACTTACCCAGGGTGCATTAAGTCATTTTGTTACGCTGTTAAAAGATATTGCACCAATACTGATTGTTGTTATGTTATTTATGTGGCTGCTGGATGTGCTGATTAATCCCAGACAAATTCAAAATATCCTGGGCAATAAATCCGGCATCCGCGGCTGGATTATATCCATCATCGGCGGCATTCTTTCACATGGTCCGGTGTATGCGTGGTATCCATTATTAGAAAATCTTCAAAAACAGGGGACACGCCCGGCATATATAGCCACTTTTTTATATGCGCGATCAATTAAATTACCCTGGTTACCCATGTTAGCTTATTACTTCGGTACAACTTATATGTTGTTGTTTACTTTTTTTCTGGTGCTGTTCTCGCCAGTTGTTGGCTGGATTACGGAGCGTAGTTATTTGCGACAATAGATTAACTGGCCTGAGCAATCAGGTATAAAGTTATAATCAATCCCGCCGTTCGACCATTTCCGGATCGGCAACAATCGGTCGATAGATTTCGATCCGCTGACCTTCTTCTACAATGTTGTCCAGTTTTGTCATTTTCCCAAAGATGCCTACTTTCTGTTTACCTAGATCAATTTCTGGAAATTGATCTAACAGGCCGGATATTTCGATGGCTTGTTGCACCGTGCTACCTTCAGGAACATCCAGTTGCAACCAGACCTGTTTGGTGGCTTTTGCATAGACGACGCCGACGTTCATTTTCTCTCCTCGTTTCTTATACGATGGCTAGAGTTTCTAGTGACTCAGATTTGTTTTCAGCACGTAGTTGCAAACGGCTATCGAGAATACGCTTGCCCGCCAGTAAAAAACCAAGTACCAGGAACCCGCCTGGCGGCAGAACTACCAGAAGGAATCCGGAATAATTCGGAATCAGGTGCAACTCAAGAAATGACAGCTTGTCACCCAGTAGTAGTGCAGCATTTGCGAACAGAGTTCCGCTACCAAGAATTTCCCTGGCGGCACCAACAATAACCAGGGCCAGGGTAAAGCCCAGGCCCATCATTAGGCCGTCAAGTGAGGATGGTGCCACTGCATTTTTTGAGGCAAAGGCTTCCGCACGACCAAGAATGGCGCAGTTGGTGACAATCAGCGGAATGAACAGCCCCAGAACTTTATGCAGATCGTGTAGCCAGGCATTCATGGCCATGTCAACCAAGGTCACGATGGTGGCAATGATTAAAACAAAAACAGGAATCCGGATTTCAGGCGTAATGATGTTTCGAAATAATGAAACGGTCATTCCGGAGAGTAGCAGTACGGCAGCGGTTGCCAGTCCCATGCCTAGGCCATTGGTGGCAGTGCTGGTTACTGCCAGTAACGGACACAAGGCCAGTAGCTGGTTAAAGGTAATATTATTATCCCAGAGTCCATCACGAATAATTTTTTTGTATGCGCTGCTCATCTCGATTACTCCTTGACTGTTTTTGTGCTGTCGGCATGTAATAATTCATTATTATGCAGAGCAAAAAAATCGAGTCCTTTTTTGACAGCATGTACCACGCCTCTTGGGGTAATGGTTGCGCCACTGAATTGATCAAAAAATCCCCCGTCTTTTTTTACCTTCCATTTTGATTCGGGAAGGTTGGCAAACGAGCGTCCATTGAAACGCAATACCCAGTGGCTCTTGGCAAGTTCAATCTTATCTCCGAGTCCGGGTGTTTCTGCGTGGGAGAGAATTCTTACACCGGCAATTTCACCATTCTTTTTGACACTGATCAGAACCTTGATGTCACCCGCATAACCCTGTGCCGTCATAGTATAGGCAACGGCATTGACCTTGCTGTTTTTGAGCGCACGATAAACCGTCATCGGTTTGTGATCCGGTCCATCAATTTTTAGCGTATTGGCGAGCAGATCGTTGTCATGCAGGTTGTCAGGAAGCACCTGGCTTAATGAGGCCAGCACATCCTCTTTTTGACGTTCGGCGATAGCATCGCGGGTACTGATATCACCGAGTATCAGCAGGGCGGCCGCGAGCATGGCAAAGCCACCCAATAAAGCGCCATGGTAACTGGCTCGGGAACGATAAGATGGCTGTTCAGGGGTACTCATGATTCTTCACTCGTAGTTTCATCGGCATACTGAATGGGCTCACCCTGGCGAGTGCGGCCATAGACGCGTGGCTTCAGGTAATAATCAATCAGTGGCGTGAGGGCATTCATCAGAAGTACGGCAAAGGCGACACCTTCTGGAAATCCGGACCAGCTGCGGATGACATAAATCAGTAGCCCGCAACCAATGGCATATATAAGTTGTCCCTTGCTGGTGACTGGCGAGGTGACAAGATCGGTAGCGATAAAAAATGCACCGAGCATGAGACTGCCGGATAGCAGATGATAGGCGGCATCAGGATAACGCAAAGGGTCCATCATGTGCATGACTGTTGCAAGCAATGCCACAGTAGCGAGCATGGCAACCGGAATTTGCCAACTGATAATGCGCCGTGCCAGCAATAACAGGCCACCAGCGAGAATTAACAGGGCTGAAGTTTCACCCATGCTGCCGGCGACATTTCCCCATAAAAGCTGGCTTAAGGAAGGTTGATTAAGCAATGCTTTTGATAGATCTATGCCCTGTGACAGTTGTGTGCGTATATGTCCCAGCAAGGTGGCGCTGCTGATGCCATCCAGTTGTGCCGCATGGCCAAAAGTAACTTGCAGGCTGTCGATGAATCCGGGCGATCCGGCTGCAAACAGCGGTTGCGGTGCTACGAAACTTGTTAGTTGCAAAGGAAATGAAATCAGCAACGCGACACGCGCAACCATGGCCGGGTTAAACAGGTTCTGGCCGAGGCCGCCAAAAACCTGTTTGCCAATAACTATGGCCAGCAAGGAACCGACCACAGCAATCCACCAGGGTGCCCAGGGTGGCAGGGTAAGTGCCAGCAACCAGCCAGTAAGAATGGCGGAACCATCCAGCAGGAAAGGTTTGATGGGACGTTTACGAACCCACAGGCTGAAGGCTTCAGCAATGACAGCGGTGCCAATGGTGAGTGTAAATAGGAAAATAGCTGGCCAGCCAAACAGGTAAAGACCATAGCCGGTAACGGGTAGCAAGGCCAGCATGACCCATAACATCAGGCGATTAATACTGCTGACTTCGTGGGTGTAAGGCCCACCGATAATTGGAACAGTTACTTTCATATTTCAGTCTCGGTAGCTTGAGCGGCGGCTTTCTTTTTGCCAGCTTCCTTGCGCCGACGCATCATGGCTTCCCTTTTAAGTTTTTTCTGATGCTCGATTCGTACGGCCCGTTGTTCGGCCAGACGTTTGGTTTCAGCCTGTTTATGCTGGGCGCGCTGGCGCGTGGTTAATTCACCTTTGGCATAATTAAAATATTGCACCAGCGGAACATGGGCCGGGCAAACATAGGCGCAGGAGCCGCAGGCAATGCAATCCATCAGTCCGAGATCAACTGTGCCCTGTAGATCACCATTGCGGGCGCGGGCTGCCATTTCCAATGGCACTAAGCCGCAGGGACAGGCATTGACACAACTGCCGCAACGAATGCAGGGCATAGGCGGTCGGATTGCCGTTTCTTTTTTGGTGAGAGCAATGACACCGTTGAAACCTTTTATCAGCGGAACTTTTGTATCCGGAATGGGGTGTCCCATCATTGGTCCGCCGGACAGTATATGGCTGGGGGATTCTGAAAAACCGCCGCAGTAGTCAAGCAAATCCTGGACGGTGGCGCCAATCGGCACGCGCAAATTGCGAGGCTCCCTTATGGCGCCACCACTAACTGTCACGACACGATTGATTAGGGGGCGGCCAAAGCGAACCGCGTCATGTACCGCATGGGCGGTGGCGACGTTATGCACTACGATTCCGATATCTGCGGTGAGGGCGCGTGCAGGTGTTTCTTTTCCTGTCAGAGCTTGTACCAGATGTTTTTCTGAGCCCATGGGATAACGGGTCGGAACATGGATTACCTTGATTTTGCTAAACTCTGTGCTTGCTTTACGCATCGCAGCGAAGGCTTCAGGTTTGTTATCTTCAATAGCTATCAGCACCTTCTCAACCTGCAATGCATGCATCATGATTCTGATGCCGTCCAGTATTTCATCTGCCTGTTCGCGCATCAGCCGATCATCACAGGTCAGATAAGGTTCACATTCAGCACCGTTGAGTACCAGCGTGTGTAGCTGATAGCGTTTGCGTAGTCCCAGTTTGATTGCCGAGGGAAATGTCGCCCCACCCATGCCGACAATTCCGGCATCGGCGACCCGCTGGGTAATTTCATCCAGATCAAGGGTAAAAGGATCAATGGGTTCCGGCAGCGGAATCCAGCGATCTTCCATATCCGGTTTTAGGGTGATAGTTCGGATAGGTAGACCGGAAGGATGTGGCGCCATATAATTGCCAATCGCCATAATCTGACCAGACGTTGGTGCATGTATGGCTGCCGAGATTGCACTTTTGCTGTTGGCAAGAAGTTGTCCCTTCAGGACTTTGTCTCCTTTACGTACTACCGCTTCGGCAGGTGCGCCAATGTGTTGTTGCAGAGGAATGCGCAACAATTTGGGCATTGGCATTGGTTCAATCGCTTTGTTAGCCGATAGTTTCTTGCGATCGTCGGGATGTACGCCGCCACGAATTTTAAACAATTTCATTACAACTGAATCCTGTTCATACACCGGATGTCTGGGTTACAAGCTCAAGCTCTGGTTTGGGCCAATGCCAGTCTTGCAAAGTAACAGGCAGAGGACGCATGGCGATACATTCTGTCGGACAGATATCCACGCATTTTTCGCAGCCCGTGCAGGTATCTGCAATCACGACATGAATCTGTTTGGGGCCACCAGCCAGTGCATCGGTAGGGCATTGCTTGAAGCATTTAGTGCAACCGATGCAAAGTGCTTCATTGACAAAGGCCACCATCGGAGTTTTGTCTTCGACTGATGACAGATCAATACTGACGCCAAGCTTGTTGGCAAGCACCTCAACCAGAGCCAGACCACCCGGCGGACAGATGGTGATTTCTGCCTGGCTGTTGGCAATCGCATCCGCTGCTGCCGTGCAGCCGGGATAACCGCATTGGCCGCATTGAGAGCCGGGTAGTAATTCTTCGATTTCTGCCTGTAGAGGATTGCCTTCCACTTTAAGATAACGGGAAGCAAGACCCAGCAGATAACCGAGCACAAGACCAAGTATTGTCAGACTGGTGATAGCCGCAAGCATGATTCCTCCTAGGATGTGGTCAGTCCGGAAAAGCCCATAAATGCCAGCGATAATAGACCGGCAACAATAAAACCGATGGGCGCACCGGCAAAGGCTTTGGGTACATCGGACAAGGCCAGGCGTTCACGTAAACCGGAAAAAATAAGTAATACCAGAGTAAAGCCTGCGGCAGAGCCAAAACCGTAAAGCACGCTTTCAACGAAGCTGTGGTGCTGCTGTACATTAAGTAGAGCTACGCCAAGTACGGCACAGTTGGTTGTAATCAGTGGTAAAAAGATACCCAGCACCTGATATAAGGCCGGTGAAACTTTTTTAACGGCCATCTCGGTAAACTGAACCACAGCCGCGATGACCAGGATGAAAGTCAGAATGCGTAAAAAACCAAGATTCAGTGGTTGCAAGACATAAAATTCCAGCAACCAGCTGGCGACGGCCGCAAGCGTCAGCACAAAGGTGGTCGCCAGGCCCATACCCAGGGCGCTATCCACTTTATTGGATACGCCCATAAAAGGACATAGGCCGAGAAATTTTACCAGTACAACATTGTTGACCAGTGCGGTGCCTAATAGCAGGAGCAGGTATTCTGTCATTGTTTATCCAGTTCCATTCTCGTTTGAATGAGGCAATGCATTAACCGTACCAGTGAATTTAAGATCGGCTTCAAGTGTTAAAACCGCCTTGTTTCAGGGCATCAATCCATATCAATGTTCAACTGCGTGCAAAATAATCTGTTCTGAAACCAACAATGCTTGCTGCATGGTGTGACTTAATGTGGATAACGCGACAAATTATGCCTATGTGAGCAGGCAGCGCAGGTGAAGGCAGCCATGGCATATACCTTGCTAAAGTATTGTGAAGATAAAGGACATATACGTAGTATTCAGGAATCTGGAGTGAGTCTATGAGTAGTGATTTGAGCGATGTTCAAGACAAATATAACTGGGTCGGTGCCCTGGGGGATTTTTTTGCATCGTTGCCCGATGAGGTGCCCTCTGAGATTCTGGATGCTTTTTCTGTGATTCAGGATCACGGGAATATATTGCCCCCACGACTTTTTTATGAGGTGGTCGAGCAATCCTCGATTGCTATCTCCATTACCGATAACCAGGCCAATATATTATATGTAAACCAGGCATTTCAGAATTTAACGGGTTATTGCAGTGATGAACTGCAAGGCAAGAATGAGTCCATTTTATCCTATAAAGCCACGCCGAAAACAGTTTATCAGGAACTGTGGGCAAGCATTTTATCCGGCAATGCCTGGAACGGAATATTGGTGAACAAGCGTAAAGACGGCAGCCGCTATCTGGCTGAAGTCACGGTGGCACCCGTATCCTGTAACCGAACAGAATCACATTATTTCCTCGGTATGCACCGCGATGTTACTGCCTTGCATAACCTTAAAAACAAGGTTCATAACCAGAAAGAGTTGATCGAATCCGTGGTTGACCATGCGCCCATGGCCATTGCACTACTGGACATGGACGGCACGGTGGTGCTGGACAATCGCACCTATAAAACCTTGATGGCGGATCTTGGCGGGCGTGAACCGGCTGAACTTATTTTGCAAAGCGTCAACAGTATTCTTTACGGTGATTTTGAAAGTGCCTGTGCCAGAGGCCATGATTTTGAACATCAGGAAGTCAGGTTGCTACCGGGGCCGGGGCAGGAAGCTCGCTGGTTTTCCTGTTCCGCCAGCTGGATCCAGGAGTTTGATCTTCGTGCCGAATCATATTTTGAGTTACATATACAAAGTGGATTGTTATTGGTAGCCAATGATATTACTCGTCAGAAACGAGAACAGGAACAGGCTCGTATCAACGCGGTACAGGCCCTGATGATGGAGCAAAGTGCCACCCTGAACATGCAGGAAACGCTGTCTGGCGCTATTTTTAAAATGCAGGAACCTCTGAATATGATCGAAGCCGCCGCTGAGATGTTAAAACGTCAGGAACCCGGACAAGATCATTTATACCGTACTCTCAAGCAGGCACTGGAGGCCGGCCATCAGGCAGTAAAAACTTTACGAGCCTCGATTCCTGGTGAGGTCAGTGAAGCTACCGGCCCGGTCAATATGAATGACGTGGTGCGGGATGTACTCAATATAATGGCTGCACGTCTGTTAGCCGAAGGGGTGGTGGTTGATTGCAGGCCGACAGAATCACTGCCCTTCGTTACGGGTCAGGCAGGCAAGCTTCGAGCCCTGGTAAAGTATTTGCTGGATAATGCCATTGATGCCTTGCGGGAGCCGGGAAACTGGCAACGAGAATTTATGATTATAACCAGGAATAACAATAATGAGCGCATAGAGTTATGGATTCAGGATATGGGGCCAGGCTTGGCGCCAGAGTTGCGCTTTAAGGCCTTTGAACCTTTTTTCAGTAACTGGAATGCCCGCCGCGGTCATTCGGGGATGGGGTTGACCATGGCGCAACAAATTGCAGTTGAATATGGTGGTGAAGTTGAAGTGGATACAGAATATAACAATGGTTGTCGAGTCAGAGTTTCCATCCCCCTTGATGGTGGACAACAATGAATAAAGCCGAGGCAAATTGCATGCACAAGATTGATTTACGTAGTAGCCTTCTGGAGTCGGAGCTGGAGATTCTTTATCTTGTCAGCCAGGTTCTGAGCCGTTCCTTGAACCTGCGGGAAACCCTGGCTGAAGTTCTCAAGCTCCTTCATGATGAGGGACAGTTAAGTTATGGCATGGTGAGCTTGCTGGATGAAGATACCAGTGAATTACAGGTGGTGGCATTACATGGCCATGAAAACAGTTTTACTCCCGATGTTCGTTATCGTGTGGATGAAGGTGTGGTGGGTGACATCATGCGTCAGGCCGAGCCGGTTGTACTTCAGCGCATAGCGGATGAACCCAAGTTTCTTGGTCGTCTCGGCGTGTACGATGTCAACTTGCCATTTATTGGCGTACCGATTCGCAGTGGTGACGATGAGCCGGTCGGTGTTTTTACCGCCCAGCCTTCATTCTGTAGTGATCTCATCAATGAACAGGCCCGGTTTCTGGAAATGACGGCCAACCTGATTGCGAAAACCGTCTACCTCTCAAGAGAAGTGGCGAATGAAAAACGGGAGCTGAGAGAAGAACGCGATCGTTTGCGCCGAAAGGTAAAAAGCAATCACAGCTTTAAAAATATAGTCGGCCATAGCCAGGTGATGCAGAGCGTATTCGAGCAGGTACGACAGGTATCCAAATGGAATACCACCGTATTAATACGAGGAGAATCAGGCACCGGCAAGGAGTTAATTGCCAATGCCATTCATTACAATTCACCGCGGGCGAATGGCTCCTTTATCAAACTTAATTGTGCCGCACTTCCTGACAGCCTGCTTGAATCCGAATTATTCGGACATGAAAAAGGCGCTTTCACCGGTGCGGTTAGTCAACGGAAAGGACGCTTTGAGCAGGCTGATGCGGGCACGATTTTTCTGGATGAAATCGGCGAAATTTCACCGGCCTTTCAGGCCAAATTATTACGCGTGCTACAGGAAGGCGAGTTCGAACGTGTCGGCGGTATGCAGACCCTGCATGTGGATACGCGCATTATCGCCGCCACCAACCGCAATCTTGAAGAAGAAGTTGAAAAGGGTGACTTTCGTGAAGATCTCTATTATCGCCTGAACGTGATGCCTATCCGGATCCCTGCACTGCGTGAGCGGCCTGAAGATATTCCCGATCTGGCTCGCTTCCTGGTGGACAAGGTGGCTAAACAACAGGGCCGTGAACTGGTGATCACCGACAGCGCCATTCGATTGCTGATGCGCTATGCCTGGCCGGGCAATGTCCGCGAACTGGAGAACATTCTCGAACGGGCCGCGATTATGAGTTTCGACGGCAATATCGATCGTGACAGGATCGTCGATACCGGCCTGGACGCGCAACAGGTAGGAAGTGTCAGCAGTACTGAAAATGTCCCCAAAATCGATTTTAATGATCCCAGTCTGGACGAGCGAGAACGAGTGATAGCGGCACTTGAAGAAGCCGGCTGGGTGCAGGCCAAAGCCGCCCGACTGCTCAACATGACCCCGCGCCAGATCGCCTATCGCATCCAGACGCTCAACATCAAGGTCAGGCAAATATGAATTCCTGATGAGCTGTTTTTTTACTGTAGCTCAGTAGGGTGGGCACGTTTTTTGTGCACCACAGGCACTTCCTTCGGTCGCCCACGCGGAAGATTATTAAGTGCTATTGGCTCGGTGGGCACTCACACCGTGCCCACCCTATATGTATATTTTCAATAACCTCATTGGCTAAATGTGGGCTTTGCAACAAAGCTAAATAAATTGTGGCCAAATCATCAGCCCTGGAATTCGCTGCCTTAGAAAAACACAATAAAAACAACAACTAATATTTACCATCAAGATAGGCACGGAGTATGCAATACCACTGATGACTCTATTTAACAGTGATGGTAATCGGGAGACAGGTGTATGGAACTAACGGTACTGGATAATTCAAATGTGAAGCAGGAGGGATGTTCCTCCGGTGCCTGCGGAGGCAATCAGGATCAGCTTTCACATTTGCCGGAAGAGATACGCAAGAAAGTTCATAACCATCCCTGTTATTCCGAAGAAGCGCATCATTACTATGCACGCATGCATGTGGCGGTAGCGCCTGCCTGTAATATCCAGTGCCATTATTGTAATCGAAAATATGACTGTGCCAACGAGTCCCGACCGGGTGTAGTTTCGGAACTGCTAACACCGGAACAGGCGGTCAAAAAAGTCATGACGGTGGCAGCTAAAATTCCACAGATGACTGTTCTGGGTGTTGCCGGTCCCGGTGATCCGCTGGCCAACCCTGAGCGAACCTTTGCCACCTTCCAGGTTTTGACAGAAAAAGCGCCGGATATCAAATTATGTGTTTCCACCAACGGTCTGAATTTGCCACAGCAAATCGACGAACTGTTAAAGCACAATATCGATCATGTGACGATCACCATTAACTGTATCGACCCGGATATTGGCGCTAAAATTTATCCCTGGATCTTCTGGAACAACCGCCGCATCAAGGGGCGTAAAGGCGCAAAAATTCTCATTGATCAGCAGCAAAAAGGTCTGCAAATGCTGGTTGAGAAAGGCATTCTGGTAAAAGTTAATTCGGTCTTGATCCCCGGCGTCAATGATCAGCATTTAAAAGAAGTCAGCAAGGTGGTCAAGGAAAAAGGCGCCTTTCTGCACAATGTCATGCCGCTGATCGCCGAGGCCGAGCATGGCACGTTCTATGGCGTCATGGGCCAGCGTGGACCCACGCATACGGAGTTACAGACATTGCAGGATGCCTGTGCGGGCGATATGAATATGATGCGGCATTGTCGTCAGTGTCGTGCGGACGCCGTAGGCATGCTGGGTGAAGATCGCGGTGATGAGTTTACGCTGGATAAAATTGAAAACATGGATGTCGACTATGACGCGGCCATGAAAAAACGCGCCGTCATTCATCAGGCCATCGAAGAAAAACGCAGGCAAAATAAGCAACCTGGCACGGTCAGCGTAAGCCTGGACAGGCGTGGCTTAACAAAAGAATCCCGACCGGTCTTGATGGCCGTGACATCTTCAGGCGGCGGGATTATCAATCAGCACTTCGGTCATGCCAAAGAATTTTTGATTTACGAGGCGTCAGCGATGGACGTGCGCTTTATAGGTCAACGAAAAGTGGATCTGTATTGCAGTAGCAGTGACAGTTGTGGCGAAGGCGAGACGAGACTGGATAAGATTATTCGCACCCTGGAAGGTTGTGAAGCAGTCCTGTGTTCAAAAATTGGCATTGAGCCATGGTCTGTTCTTGAAGATGCAGGTATACAGCCTAACGGTGAACATGCCATGGAACCTATCGAAGATTCCATCGCTGCCGTATACGCAGAAATGCGGGAGCAGGGTTTGTTGGATAAGGCCGATACAGAAACGCGCGAAACAGCGTAAGGTTCGAGGTAGACATGACATACAGAATTATTGAAAGCTGCGTAAACTGCTGGGCTTGTGAATCGCTTTGTCCAAGCCAGGCGATATACGAGGCGAATCCGCATTTTCTGGTTGATGCCAGAAAGTGTACCGAGTGCGAAGGCGACTTTGCCGAACCCTTGTGTGCCGGTATTTGTCCGGTCGAAGGGGCTATTCTTAACGGTCTGGGAGAGTCGGTGAATTTACCCGGTTCCCTGACCGGCATACCGCCATCGAAGATGGCCGAGGCCATGGCAGAAATTCAGGCGCGCTAAAAATTTAATTTTTCCGGGTGTAATTTCCCGCTGTTTGCAACAAAAAACAGGATGGGTAGAGCGAAGCGCGAAGTCCAGTAGGGATGCCCATCAGCAGGTTATAACTTAATGCCCCGTCCGCTTGCGGCGGGCTTGTTTATTTAACGATATTGGGGAACAGGAAACATGGCAAAGGCAAAAGTAACGTTTGCGGATATTGATCTCACGGTAAACGTCCCGGTTGGCACGCGGGTGATTGAAGTTTCAGAAAAAGTAGGCTCGGGGATTATTTACGGTTGCCGGGAATGCGACTGTGGCGCCTGTATGATGAAAGTTGAGGAAGGATGGAATAATTTATCCGATCCCTCGGTATTGGAAGACAAGGTTCTGCGTGAGAATATGGCCGGGCGGCATTATCGACTCGCCTGTCAGGCACAGGTGGTGGGGGATGTAAAAGTACGCCCGGCCTGAGAATGATGGTTCTGTTTCAGATATGAGCTAATCACCCAGAGCCATTAAATGTAGGTTGGCGCTGAGCCATGCTCTTTATGGCGAAGCCTAACGGGCATGGCGTTATAGCCACTGAATTGTTGGGCTTCGCGTTGCTCTGCACCAACCTACAGGTTTAACAGTGGAATTTCAATATGAATACAGTTGTATCCTTTAACGAGACTGAAGATGTCTGTCGTCAGCTCCACGCACAATTAATGGAACACAGCCAGGGGCAGACAAATGATGATCTCTTGGCCTGCATGCTGGCCAGCTGGAGCTGCGGGCTGGCTGGTTTACCCGTTTTTATGGGGCTTGCTGCCGAACAGTTTCAGGCTATGCTGGCTTATCACTACCCGGGCATTGATGCGCGGCAACTGTTGCAGCCGCAGGTGCAGCTTGATCAGGAACGATGGCATGAACGAAACGAATTACGGACCCTGTTATTGCGAGACCGGGCGGGTAAAGCCGAATCAGAAAAATGGATTGCCGAGATAGTGGCTACGGCCTGCATGGCGCAGGATCATCTATGGCAGGATCTTGGCCTGTGGTCGCGTAAGGATCTTAGCCGCCTGTTACAGGAAAATTTTCCGGCTCTGGCCGCGCGTAATGATCGGGATATGAAGTGGAAAAAATTCTTTTATAAACAATTATGCAATGCCGAAGGGATTTACACCTGCCGTTCTCCCTCCTGTGAAGTTTGTGCCGATTTTCAGGAATGTTTCGGGCCAGAGGAATAAGTTTGTCTGATATTCTCTTGCAACGTGCGCAGGCGGCCTATTTGGGGGTGGCCATAGGCGATGCTCTGGGGGCTACGGTCGAGTTCATGACTCCCCGAGAAATTCGTGCAAGCTATGGCATGCATCGCGATATCATCGGCGGCGGATGGTTGCGGCTTCGGCGTGGTTATGTCACGGATGATACGCAAATGTCCCTGGCGCTGGGACGCGCCATTCTGGATAAAGGTGAATTTCAGGCATCGGCAGTGGCCGAGGCCTTTAGCGAATGGATGCGAAGCAAGCCGATAGATATTGGCAACACAGTACGCCGTGGAATTATGCATTACCGCAGCAGCGGGCAGACTGAAGTTCCGGCCAATGAACATGATGCGGGTAACGGCGCCTGTATGCGCAGCCTGCCGATTGCTCTGTTAACCCTGGGCCAGCCCTGGGCAGAGGTGCAGGCACTTTCCCGCCAGCATTGTCACATCACCCACCATAATCCGCTCTCTGATCGGGCGACTGAATATGTGATTAAGATGGTACAGGTTGCGCTCCGTGCAGGTGAACGTCAATCATTAGAGACTTTGGCGCAAGAGCTGGTTGAGCATGAATCCAAGTTTAAATATAACGGAAAACGCAGTGAAAACCCGAGTGCCTACATAGTAGAAACCATGCATGCCGTATTACAGGCATTTTTCGAAGAGCATACGTTTGAAGCTGCCCTCATCAATGTCGTTAACCGGGGCGGTGATGCAGATACCACCGGCGCTATTCTGGGTATGATCAGCGGCGCGTTTTATGGCCTGGATGCCATTCCCCCACGCTGGTTACAAAGTTTGAACGCTGAAATTAGAGATGCCTGCAGCCACCAGGCTCGCCAGCTAATCGGCCTTTCGAGACGGGAGATAGAAGCAGACAGGAAAGATGTTTAAAGTTCTCTGTAGCTTGGCTTGAGCGATAGCGAAGCCCAACATCAGAATGCCTGTACAGTGGGGCTGCATATGAATCCTTCAGCACAGGTTACATTGATGCTGTTTTTTCCCGTTTGTTTTCCTGTTTTCGGCGATGATGAATTTTATGGCCTGTTTTACGGGCAATGTAGGCGGTAAATTCTTCCACATTGCTGTAATTGGCAGCCTGAATGAGATCGGCCAGTTCGTCGATGATTTGGCGGGTGCGCAGGATTTCCTTGTGCGGTCGTCCGCAGGCGCGACAATGTGTACCATCATCGGTGCAGGCGGATTTTCCGAGGCAGGGTTTAAACTCTGTCATTTATATCCCCAGGCTTCGGTTGCCTGATTCATGTTGTGGTATAGGTTTGGTCTGTGCGGCGGCCAGTAGATCATTAATATCCGCATTGATGATCGTGATCCCCTTGCGTTCACAAAAGCGTTTTTCTTTTCTACTGGGTTCTGGAATCAGAGCCCAGCCCGCAGGATCATCCGCAGCGTAAATCATATCAGACAGAACCATACGTTCCGTATCGCGGGTCAGGTACATGCCGAGAAAAAGATATTGTTTGCCCTGGCGGTAGCGTTTCAGAAAATCAGGGATGGCGAAACCACCCATCAGTTCAGTGATGTAATCCACATAGTCGGCATCGGAGGCAATAAAGGTCGAATCCGGTAACGGGCTGCCCATTGGTTTAAACAGTACCGGCAGGCTGGTATCGACTTTATCCTGTTCAATTTCCTGGTAGGATTCACCATCGTAATGATGAATAAAAAACCGATAATTGGTGCCACCGATACGGGATATCCCACGAATTAAAGTATGTGGTGTGTCGGCGTAAGAATCCTGCAACTGTGTGTCACGATTGATGTCAATGACGTAGGCGGGTTTGATTACAGCTAGCCAGTCATGCATACGGGCGCGGCTCCAATTTCTTTTAGCATAAGTTTCGTGCAGAAACTTGTTAACGAAGTTGCGGCCTTTTTTATGTTCCATATTCATGGCCGCACGAGGGAATTCATACATCAGGCGCGGTGCCATAGGTTGGCCCCCGTTCATTGCCAGAATCAGACTGTCACTGTCGGCCGGAATGGTTTCAGCGCCGCCGATCTCAACTACGTCTTTTAGCGCGCCTGCGCCCAGGTAGGGGACGATCTGACCTGTCTTGATACCAGCAATAATTTCATTCAATCCTGTAATGGACATAGTTGTCTCCACACCTTGTTGGGTAACTGCTCTGGATATGATTAAGCAAGTACTGTTCCACCATCTAAGTGTTTGAATTTTCTGTGTGGCGCGCGCGTTTTTCTGGAGGGTTTAGTGCAGCGAAGATAAGAATGTAGGAGTCGCAACAATATCAGAAGCCGGATTCTATACTCATTCTATAGAGTCCCCCGATGACAATATATTCCTGCTCACCTTGCAATCGACCGCTCAATAATTCCGGGAACCAGACTATTTTCGAATAAGGGATTTGTGCTTTAAGGACAATATCGCCGAATTCACTTGCCCGTTCATACTGATTGGTAAAGGAGTTGAGATTGTTTAGCAAGGTGATAATTTCAGTCTTGCCATCCTGCTGCAGAATTTCCAGCTCGTTAAAATGATTGATGCCGCGATACAGGCTGAGATGTTTTGAGCTGATTCGCTGCGCAAGTTCATACTGACAATAACTGTAGAGAAGATCCAGTTGCATCTCTAAGGCATTGGTATTGTAGAGTCCCTGTGAACGTTCGGCTATATATCGGTAATACGGTTCACAGTCAAAACTGGTTATTCGGGCTTTGTGATAGCGTGTCAGCAGGCCGAAACGCGACTCGATCCAGGCTTTAAGTACGGCGGCTTCCTGTTCATCCGCATCAAACATCCAGCCACGCAAGAGGCGTAAATAATTGGCCTTGTAACGGCTGTCTGGCCCTGCTCCGGCTTCCTCCGGTGTCGCAAGTTGAAAACAGGCCTGCATATAGTTCATAAAAATTTGCCCGCGTTGCGGTACATCAGAACATTTATCCAGTTCAGAAAACAGACCATGGTGCAAAGCGTTTACGCCATCCAGCAGCAGATCGGTGGGGTATTGCTGAAAAGTCAGGCTGCCAAGGATGTCGGCGGGCAGATTACAGTGATTAATAGGCAGGCGGGCGGAATCAGGTAATGAGAGAAATCTCGGTTTAGGGTTGGTCTTGAGCATCTTGTCGTTAAGCATACAACGAACAGGGGAATGTTGTTAATGCCACTGTCCCTCGGCAACCCTAAATTTATGAAAATATCAGTATAAACATAGCCTTGGGTGGAATATTAAAAATTGGCACGCTGATTGCTCAAGGAGATATGTGCAAATGTTGTTTTACAACATCTAAATTATCCACTGCTAAGGAGAAAGAACAATGGCTTTGCGTCAATGTGCAATTTACGGGAAGGGTGGCATCGGTAAATCTACCACTACTCAGAATCTGGTCGCGGCGATGGCTGAAGCGGGTCAGAGAATTATGATCGTGGGTTGCGATCCAAAAGCGGATTCAACGCGTTTGATTCTGCATGCTAAGGCACAGAATACCATTATGGAAATGGCCGCCGATGCAGGCTCGGTAGAAGATTTGGAGCTGGAAGATGTGCTCAAGACGGGTTATGCCGACATACAGTGTGTTGAGTCAGGTGGGCCTGAGCCGGGTGTGGGCTGTGCCGGTCGTGGTGTTATTACTGCGATTAACTTCCTTGAAGAGGAAGGTGCTTATGACGAAGATATCGACTTTGTATTTTATGATGTTCTGGGTGACGTGGTCTGCGGTGGCTTTGCTATGCCGATTCGGGAAAACAAGGCCCAGGAAATCTACATTGTGGTTTCCGGTGAAATGATGGCCATGTATGCCGCGAATAATATTTCCAAGGGCATCGTGAAGTATGCAAACTCCGGTAGTGTGCGTCTTGCCGGCCTGATCTGTAATTCGCGTAATACGGATCGTGAAGATGATTTGATTATCGCGCTGGCTGAAAAACTGGGCAGCCATATGATTCACTTTGTGCCGCGTGACAATGTGGTGCAGCGTGCTGAAATTCGTCGTATGACCGTTATTGAATACGATCCGAAAGCCAAACAGGCAGATGAGTATCGTGTTCTGGCGAAGAAAATTATCGAGAACAAAAAGTTTGTCATTCCCACGCCTATCACCATGGACGAACTCGAAGAGTTGTTAATGGAGTTTGGCATTCTGGATGAGGAAGACGAAAGCATTATCGGTAAAGCCGCTGAAGCCTGATACCGCTTCTGTAAATTTGACCCAACATGACGGACATGTTCTGCAACTCGGAACGCAAGGATATCGAGTCCGTCAAAATTTAATTTCAATTCCCTATCCACAGATGGGTGGTAGAGGAAGAGGAGTAGTAGTTCAATGGCAACGATGACAAATGAAGAAACCGAAGCCCTCATTCAGGAGGTGCTGGAAGTTTATCCAGAGAAAGCGAAGGAAGACCGAGTCAAGCATTTAATGGTCAATGATCCGGATGCTGAAAAATCCAAAAAATGTATGACCTCCAACCGTAAATCACTGCCGGGTGTCATGACCGTTCGTGGTTGTGCCTATGCCGGTTCCAAGGGCGTAGTCTGGGGGCCGGTCAAGGATATGATTCATATCTCACATGGTCCGGTTGGTTGTGGTCAGTACTCGCGTGCGGGACGTCGTAATTACTATGTCGGGATGACCGGTGTTAACACCTTTGGCACTATAAACTTTACCTCGGATTTCCAGGAAAAAGATATTGTTTTTGGCGGCGACAAGAAACTGGATAAATTAATAGACGAAGTTCATGGTCTGTTTCCGCTAATGAAGGGAAGTTCGGTTCAATCAGAATGTCCGGTGGGTTTGATTGGCGATGATATTAGCGCGGTTGCCAAAAAGAAAGCCAAAGAGTATGGCAAGGTTGTGGTTCCGGTTCGTTGTGAAGGCTTCCGTGGCGTATCTCAGTCCCTGGGACACCATATCGCCAATGACGCCATTCGTGACTGGGTCCTGGGTGCGCGTGATGACGATGACAGTTTCGAATCCACACCTTACGATGTGGCGATTACCGGTGACTACAATATCGGTGGCGATGCCTGGTCTTCACGCACCCTGCTGGAAGAAATGGGCCTGCGAGTGGTTGCCCAGTGGTCCGGTGATGGCACCCTGTCGGAAATGGAACTGACACCCAAAGTCAAACTCAATCTGTTACATTGCTATCGTTCCATGAACTATATTTCCCGCCACATGGAAGAAAAGTACGGTATTCCCTGGCTGGAATATAATTTCTTTGGCCCCACTAAGATTGCTGAAAGCCTGCGTAAAATTGCTTCTTTCTTTGATGACAAAATTAAAGAAGGTGCGGAACGTGTCATTAAAAAATATCAGGCTGAATATGAGGCTGTGATTGCCAAGTATCGTCCCCGCCTCGAAGGTAAGCGGGTAATGTTATACGTTGGTGGTCTGCGCCCACGGCATGTCATTGGCGCCTATGAAGATCTTGGTATGGAAGTAGTGGGTACCGGTTATGAGTTTGGACATAATGATGATTATGAACGAACCACACAGGACATGGGCAAAGCGACCCTGATTTATGATGATGTGACAGGCTATGAATTTGAAGAATTCGTCAAGAAAATTAAGCCGGATTTGATTGGCTCGGGCATTAAGGAAAAATATATTTTCCAGAAAATGGGCATTCCTTTCAGGCAAATGCATTCCTGGGATTATTCCGGTCCATATCATGGCTATGATGGTTTCGCTATTTTTGCGCGGGATATGGATATGACCCTGAACAATCCGTGCTGGAATAAAATCATCGCCCCCTGGAAACAGGAAGTTGAAGAGGATGCTGCCATCGCCGCGAGCGCATAATTGCACTATGCCAGGCTGGCACTGAAACGCCAGCCTGTAGCGAACACCATAATATGTACTGTTAATTCCAACACCCGCTTCCACCGATCTTATATTTAAAGATCGTGATGCGGGAGGAGATAAATAATGAGCCAACATGTAGACAATATTAAGCCATGTTACCCCTTGTTCAGAGATGACGATTACAAGGAGTCACTTGAAAACAAACGCGCAACATTCGAAGAATGTCACTCTGATGAGAAAATCAAAGAGACTTTTGAATGGACCACGAGCAGTGAATATCAGGAGCTTAATTTCCAGCGCACGGCGTTAACTATCAACCCCGCCAAGGCCTGCCAGCCATTAGGTTCGGTGCTGTGTGCGCTTGGCTTTGAAGAAACCCTGCCTTATGTGCATGGCTCGCAGGGTTGTGTCGCGTATTTTCGTTCATACTTTAATCGTCATTTCAAGGAACCTATTGCCTGTGTTTCTGACTCCATGACGGAAGATGCCGCTGTCTTCGGTGGACAGAAAAATATGTACGATGGTCTGGAAAACGCCAAGTCCCTGTACAAGCCTAAAATGATTGCTGTTTCAACCACCTGTATGGCTGAGGTGATTGGGGATGATCTGAATGCCTTTATCGGTAATGCTAAAAAAGAAGGTTATATTGAAGAAGATTTCCCCATTCCTTTTGCGCACACTCCGAGTTTTGTTGGCAGTCATACGACAGGCTGGGATAATATGTTCGAAGGCACATTACGCTATTTTACCGTTAATAAAATGGAAGATAAGGAAGTCGGTAAAAATGGCAAAATAAACCTGGTGCCGGGGTTTGAAACTTATCTGGGTAATTACCGGGTAATGCACCGGATGATGAAGGAAATGGATGTCGATTACAGCATCCTCAACGATCCTTCTGAAGTTTTGGATACGCCAGCCGATGGCGAGTACAGAATGTATTCGGGTGGTACGACCATTGCTGAATTGGAAGATGCCCCCAATGCGATTGATACACTGTTGCTACAACCCTGGCAGTTGGTTAAAACACGCAAATATGTAAAAGGTATCCTGAAGCAACCAGCCTCGAACATTGCTATCCCGATGGGACTGGAAGGGACTGATGAATTCCTGATGAAAGTGTCCGAACTCACGGGTAAACCCATTTCCGAATCACTTGAAAAAGAACGTGGTCGGCTGGTGGACATGATGACGGATTCTCATGCCTGGTTACATGGCAAGCGTTTTGCCCTGTATGGTGATGCGGATTATGTAATGGGGATGACCAAATTCCTGATGGAACTGGGGGCGGAGCCAACTGACGTTCTGTGTAGCCATGCCAATAAGCGATGGAGAAAAGCAATGGAAACGATGTTGGCTACATCATCTTACGGGAAGGATACGGTTGTCCACACGAATAAGGATTTGTGGCATATGCGTTCTCTTGTGTTTACCAATAAACCTGATTTTTTGATTGGTAATTCTTATGGCAAATTTATTCAGCGCGATACCCTGGCCAAAGGCAAGGAATTTGAAGTGCCGCTGATTAGAATCGGTTTTCCGATTTTTGATCGCCATCACTTGCATCGTATGACGACTCTGGGGTATGAAGGTGCAATGTACATTCTTACCACCCTGGTTAACTCGGTTCTTGAACGTCTCGATGAGGAGACGCGTGAAATGGGTGTGACAGATTATAGTTACGATCTTGTTCGTTAACTAATGGGTTGACCGGCCCGGTTATTTCGGGCCGGAATTCTGTTACAGGAGAATGTTATGCCGAGTGTTATGTTGCGTCGTTCCGAGTCTGGCAAGTTGCTTTTTTATGTAGCTAAAAAAGATCTTGAAGCAACGGTTGAGACGGTAGAGAAAGACAGCGAAGAGGAATGGGGTGGGCAAGTCGTGCTGGCAGATGGCTCGTCATGGTATATCGAACCCATCAGTCCACCACCCAATTTCCCCACTACGCTTAGATTTAAGCGTGCTTAATACTTTGCTGATTACACACGTATTTGATATTTAAACAGGAGACTTAATAATGGCTATGCAAATTGTTGCTGAACTATGTACCGCATGTGGTGACTGTGAGCCTGTGTGTCCAACCGGTGCGGTTCATACCCATAAAGGTGTGTATGCAATTAAATCAAAAGATTGTACCGAGTGTGAAGATCAATATGATTTTCCGCAATGTGAAGATGTTTGCGAAATAGATGACTGCATTATCCCCCTGGATTCCTGAATATCGTTAAATTTATCTGTTGAGGCGTAGAATATGAGTGAAAATTTATTGCCCAGAGAAATCGCCTTGCGTATTGGGCTGGCAGCACGCGAAATTCCAGAAATTGAACCGGCCAATATCCTATCGGTACTGGATGATTCAATTGGTTTGCCGCCAACATACGAAAATCTAAATTCCCTGTCGGTCAAAAGGTTGAAGTTGGCCGGCAATGGGATTCTGAAAAATAAAGACAGCAGCATGTTGAAAGCTGCATTGGCTTGTCTTAAGGGTGAAAAAGGCATTGAGGATGAAGAATTGCCTTTGATCACCCCTCTGAATAAAGCGGATATGCCGGATTCCATTCGTGTTGCGGTGGCCTCGAATCAGGCAGAAAAACTTGACGGGCATTTCGGAAGCTGTCGACGATTTCTTATCTATCAGATCTCGCCTGAGGAGGCTCGCCTTATTGATATTCGCTCAACTGAGAATATGGAAGTTGGCGATGAAAAGAACGATTACCGGGCTGATCTGATTAGTGATTGTCAGATTTTGTATGTGTGCTCAATAGGTGGACCGGCAGCGGCCAAAGTGGTGAAAAAATTAATTCATCCGATTAAGCACGTTGACGTAGTAGATGCTCAGGAGGTTCTGAGTAAATTGCAGGAAATTATTTCTGTTGCGCCACCTCCCTGGTTGGCAAAAGCAATGGGTCATTCTGAGCAAGCGCGTATACGCTTTGCCTCAGAATGAATGGATAGATTTTTAGATTGATTAGAATGAAAACTACCGATGATTTAACTACAAATCTTGATTTTTATATCAAGGGCGTTGATGCAAATGAACTCATTCATGCATGTACGCAGGCCAGGCCGGATGATGGACAACACGACCTTTTGTTACGTATAAATAATACGGTTAAAGATCTAGAGTTTCAGCACGTTCTTTCCCGTAGCGGTTGGCATCGACCGGGAGGTATAGTCGACCGAAATGGTAAACGTATAACAAATAATCTAAGAATCTGGGCCGAACAGGAATCAGATGGAGATATTTTAGCATTACTGGATAAATATGCCGATCGAGGCTGGTTTGCTACCCGTTTGTTAGGTGCTACACATTATCTTGTTGCCACTACGGGTAGTGGCAGTACAGACTTTATTCAGTTAGAAGTAGAGGAATTGCAGGAAGTTTTGGCGCGTCCTCTCTTCGATCCAGATTGGTATCCTGAGAGTCTGGAAGAATTTGTTGAACCGATCGATTTTCCAGAGTTGGAACCCGAGCCGGTTGGCGACCCACGTTATCTATTTCGTCGAGCTATACCTATTGCGAAAACGCTGGAAGAATTGCGGGAAGAAGGAATAGGATCCAGACGTATGCGACGATTTTTGCGAGACTGGAATAAATCAAGCGCAGTTATGAATGGCTATCTCTGGAATCATTGGGTCATTCGCTTTATTCCTTATACTGATCGCTATGGCGACAGAAAATTCAACCTCAAACCCTTGACCACCTACAAGGATATGGTACCTGATGTCGACGGTGCCTTGATCCAGCGCGGTGCGGGTCTGGCCAATCTTATCCGTGAAATTGATCGTCAGGCCGGATACCCTATGGCCTGGTACTTCTTTATGCTGACCACGCCCGGGATTAAACATGAAATTGCCTGGTCGGTGATGGAAGACCATTCTGCCGGTTTTGATTATTTGCCAGAACGGGATCTCGAAGTCATTCAATCCTGGTGTGACGATCCATATAGCATTTAGCTGGTGCGGTGCGGTATGTGATGTTGCAGAGCATGCAGGCTGCATTTGCATTGTCGCATTCACAACAAAATAATTTTCGTGTTCTATTTTAATAAACAATGACTTAGAACTTGGCATTTACCTTGCAATGGTCAAGTAAACTGATTGCCCCAGGTGAATGATGAAAGCAAAAGATATAGCCGCACTTCTCGATGAACCCGCCTGTGCTCACAACCAAAAGTCCAAATCCGGTTGTGCCCGACCCAAACCGGGCGCCACGGCGGGAGGCTGCGCCTTTGATGGGGCGCAAATTGCACTATTACCGATAGCCGACGTAGCCCATATCGTACATGGCTCGATTGCCTGTGCCGGTTCATCCTGGGATAACCGTGGCGCTCGTTCATCGGGTCCAGCGCTGTACAAGATCGGCATGACGACCGATCTTACCGAACAGGATGTGATTATGGGGCGCGGCGAGAAGCGCCTGTTTCATTCCATCAAGCAGGCCATCGATTCCTATCACCCGGCGGCGGTGTTCGTGCATAACACCTGTGTTCCAGCGCTGATGGGCGATGATATTGAAGCGGTTTGCCGGGCCGCAGAAGAACGCTGGCAGGTGCCGGTAGTGCCCGTCGATGCCGCCGGGTTTTATGGCACCAAAAACCTCGGCAATCGTATTGCCGGTGAAACCATGGTGAAATATGTGGTGGGGACGCGGGAGCCGGATCCATTGCCCCCGGCGGCAGCCAAGACCGGTTTTAAAATTCACGATATCAATCTGGTTGGCGAATACAACATTGCCGGTGAATTCTGGCATGTGCTTCCGTTGCTGGATGAGTTGGGACTGAGAGTCTTATGTACCCTGTCCGGTGACGCACGCTATCGGGAAGTGCAAACCATGCACCGCGCCGAAGTTAATATGATGGTGTGTTCCAAGGCCATGATTAACGTGGCCCGAAAATTACAGCAAGCCTTCGGTACACCCTGGTTTGAAGGCAGTTTTTATGGTGTGGCCGATGTGTCACAAGCGTTACGGGATTTTGCACGTCACATCAATGATCCAGATTTGAGCCAACGTACCGAAATATTGATTGCCCGCGAAGAAGCGCGCATCCACAGCCTGTTAGAACCCTGGCGACAACGGCTGCGTGGCAAACGGGTATTGCTTTATACCGGGGGGGTGAAGTCATGGTCGGTCATTTCTGCCTTGCAGGATCTGGGTATGCATGTAGTAGCCACCGGAACCAAGAAATCAACCGAAGAAGACAAGGCGCGAATTCGGCAACTGATGGGGGATGATGTTCGCATGCTGGATGATGGAAACCCGCGTGCATTGCTGGATCTGGTACGTGAGCAGAATGTCGATATTCTCATTGCCGGAGGGCGCAACATGTACACCGCATTGAAAGCCAGGCTGCCTTTCCTTGATATCAATCAGGAGCGCGAATTCGGTTATGCCGGCTATGAAGGCATGCTTGAACTGGCTCGGCAAATGGCGTTGACGCTGGAAAGTCCGGTCTGGCAGGCTGTTCGCCAAGCCGCCCCCTGGGACAGTGCTGCTGCAGAGAAAACAGTTACTCAAGAAAGAATTCGGGAGGCGTAATATGGCCAGCATTAGCAAACGCAAAAAAGCCCTGTCAGTTAACCCTCTCAAATCCAGTCAGAGCACGGGTGCGGCACTGGCCTTTCTTGGATTTCAAAAAGCGATTCCCATGTTGCATGGCTCTCAGGGCTGTACCGCATTTGGCAAGATTTTTTTCGTTCGTCATTTTCGTGAGCCAATCCCCTTGCAGACCAGTGCGATGGAGCAGGTCAGTACCATCATGGGGGCTGATGACAATATTATTGAGGGGCTGAAAACAATTTGTGAAAAGTCTGCGCCGGAGTTAATCGGTGTACCGACAACCGGACTGTCAGAAACCCAGGGCTGTGATGTGCCGATGGCCATACACGAGTTTCGCCAGAAATATCCGCAGTATGCGCAGATCCCGGTAGTAGCTGTTTCCACCCCCGATTACAGCGGTTGCATGGAAACAGGGTTTGCTGCTGCTACCCGGGCGTTGATTGAGACTCTGGTGCCGGATAAAGCGGTCTTTGATTGTGATACTGAAAAGAGAGAGGCAAGGCCTCAGGTCAATGTGATCGTAGGTTCTTTTCTGACGCCGGGGGACATCGAAAGTCTGAAGGACATGATTGAACTGTTTGGACTTCGGCCGGTGGTGATTCCCGATCTGTCGGATTCTCTTGATGGCCATTTAACCGAGCAGGATTTCAGTCCTCTCACCATTGGCGGTACGGCGGTAGCGGAATTAGCGCATTTGTCTGATTCAATTGCCAGTATTGTTATTGGTGCATCCATGTATAAATCTGCCGATGTACTACATCAGAAAACAGGCCTTCCTGATTATCGTTTTGACCATTTGATGGGCCTGGAAGCTACCGACAACTTTATCAAAATGTTGTCTGATATTTCAGGTAAGCCCGTTCCACACAAGTTGGAACGGCAGCGCGCGCAACTGCAGGATGCCATGCTGGATACACACTTCATGCTGGGCATGGCGAAGGTAGCAATAGCACTGGATCCGGATCTTCTTAATGGCTTCTCGCAACTGCTGGCAGGCATGGGGGCTGAACTGGTTGCTGCTGTTGCGCCTACCAATGCTGCAATATTGAAACAGGTTAAAGCGATTGAGGTAAAGCTGGGTGATTTGGAAGAATTGGAAATACGGGCGCGTAATGAAAATGCGCAAATTCTGATCAGCAATTCGCACGCGCTGGAGTCATCCAGACGCCTGGGCCTGCCCCTGTTGCGAGCCGGTTTCCCGCAATATGATCAGTTGGGCGGCTATCAGCGAAGCTGGATAGCGTATCAGGGCAGTCGCCAAACCCTGTTCGAGCTGGCCAATATGCTGCTGGAGAACCCGCGTGGCGAGGTGCATCCCTATCATTCCATTTATTCACAAAAGCTGACTGTCAGTACTGAACCATGCCTGTAAAACGTCGCTTAAGCATTGTCGATTCTGTTTCCAGGCTGGAAGGAAACAGGACATCTACGGAAACAGAGTTGAAAGTGGCGTTTGCAAGCACGGATATGGAAACCGTTAACCAGCACTTTGGATCGGCATCCAGTTTTTCTATTTATGTGCTTAATCAGAACACGTTCAGGCTATTCGAAGTCGTCCAGTTTGGTGAAATGGAACAGGATGGCAATGAAGACAAGCTGTTAGCCAAGCTGGATGCACTGGAAGAATGTATTGCCGTTTATAGCCAGGCCATTGGCGCTTCGGCCATTGCCCAGCTCAAGGCGCGTGATATGCAGCCGGTCAAGGTTACTTCAGGGTCTTTGATTGTGGACATCATTGAGAGCCTGCAAAGCGAGTTACGTACAGGCGCTGGTGTCTGGCTGGCACGCGCTATAAAAAAACAGAAGAAGGCTGATCCAGAACGATTCAACGATATGGAAGCAGAAGGGTGGGAAGAATAATTATCCGGTTGATATTTTACATCCGGATCTGTGATTAATTATCATTTAAAAAATGTGAGGATGTAACGAATGGCTGACGAAGTAGTGTTGATTGATGAAAATGATCCGGTTCTTGAATCGGATTTTGCCAAAGAAATGATCAGGCAAATGCGCGCTGTGGATACCTATGGCACCTACGATAACTGGACGCTGGCTAAAATCCTGGAGCCGTTTATTCTGACTAAAGAAATGAAGCGGGAAATTCCGATAATCGGCGATCCTGACGAGGTTGTCATTAGTCGAATAAAAGCCTTCTACAACGCGATAGCGGCCATGATTGAAAAAGAATGCGGCTTAATGGCTTCGCCTGTGATTAATATTACCTATGAAGGTTTTGGCCGGGTCATTATTATTGTTGGAAAATTAGTGGTGCTGGATAAAAATTTGCGGGACGTGCACCGTTTTGGTTTTCAGGATCTGTCGAAAATGAAAGATGAGGCCGACAAAATTTTATCCATAGCGCTGGAAATTATTGGTAAACACAGTGCTGCGGCAGGTATGTAGTTGTTTTTTTATCGACTTTTATAAAACTAAACAGCTGTTCCAAATACCAGGTTATTGATGATTTATAAACTAAAAAATATAGTGGGGTAATGATAATGACGAATGTAACCGGCCTGACTCGGGGTGGTGATGAGTGGACGCCTGCATTTATCAGTGAAATAAATCAGGGCGAATGTATCGGTTGTGGCCGTTGCTTTAAAGTGTGTTCACGCGATGTATTTGAATTAATGGAACGTGAGGAAGCTCTGGTTGATGATGACGATGATCTTGACGATGATGATTTCTATGATGACGATGACGACGGTTTTTCGGATGATACGTCAATGGTGATGTCATTAAAAAATATCATGGACTGTATTGGTTGTGAAGCCTGCTATCGGGTCTGTTCCAAAAAATGCATCAGTCATGAACCGCTGGCAGCCTGATCAGATTATTCAACACAACCGCTAATATAAGCTAACAGCCCAGAGATATTATGTGTAGGTTGGTGCTGAGCCATGATCTTTATGGCGAAGCCCAACAATCATAATGTAATCGTTGGGCTTCGCCTTGCTCAGCGCCAACCTGCGGTTTACTCATTGCATTGGATAACTCAAGCTTTTCTGTTGAAAGGTAGGGAAGTACAGGCTGCGTAGTTTGTGTTGAAATGATGCTGAACAGTTACTATGAAAAATAATTTTTATAAAATAATGAGAGAAGTATGCCGAAACCGGAAAAACATGTTTTTATTTGTACCCAGTCACGTCCGCAGGGACACCCTCGAAGTTCCTGCACCGAGAAACAGGGCAACGAGGTTTTTGATGAATTTTTATGGCAATTGCAGCAACGCAATCTGTTTACCAAAATCCAGATTACTTCTACTGGTTGTATGGGACCCTGTAGTGAAGGCCCGACGGTGCTGATCTATCCGGAGGGTGTGATGTATGCGAGCGTGACTAAAAAAGATGTTGAAATAATTTTCGAGCAACATTTGTTGAATGATCTGCCGGTTGAACACCTGCTAATGTCCAGCGAGTTCTGGGGCTAGGGTAGGCGTCAGTGATAGAGATTGGCAATTGATGACAGCGGCTATCATTCGCACGGCAGATGAAGCGGATATTCCCTCCATGCTGAGTCTGTTGGAGGAACTGTTTTTTCTGGAACCCGATTTCAGTTTTTATCCTCTCAAGGCCGAACAGGGAATGCGAGATCTTCTACAACGACCTCAGTCGGCGGTTATCTTTGTGCTTGAGGTGGACCGGCAGGTGTTAGGAATGGCCAGCTTACAGGTGCTGATATCGACTGCCGAAGGGGGCGAAGTGGGTCTGGTAGAAGATGTGGTCATTATGCCTGAATACCGGGAACGGGGGCTGGGCAAACGCCTGATCGCTCATATCGAAGCCTGGGCGCACGAGCGTGGTCTGCGCCGTTTGCAGTTGCTCGCTGATCGTGAAAATAATGCCGCACATCGGTTTTATGAAAATGTTGGCTGGCACCTGACTCGACTGCGGGTATTTTGCCGAAAGGATCTCAACTGATAGTTAATTGCGCAGGGCTTCATCTGGTGGGCCTTATTCTACACAGTTTACTGCGGGGTGGTTTTTCCTTGCGCTATCACGCAGATTTCATTGTCACCTTCGCTACATTTTTTATTCGGCCTGTTTCCGATAAACTCATTTAAAATCAACAGCTAACAAAACACCAAAAGACTGGCACGGCCCTTGCTCTCTATAGTCGTAGATATCTATTCAAGAAAGTAATAAACAGGAGAGTCAATCATGCTTAGCCTTACGGAACGTGCCCAACAGACTCTGAGCAACTTTATCAATGGTTCTGAAACGACTATCGAAGGACTACGAATCGGGGTGGCCGGTGGTGGATGTTCGGGTATGCAATATTCGATGTCTTTGGTGGAATCGCCCAAAGAAGAAGATGTACTTATTGAATGTGGTGAGGTGAAAATCTTTATTGATCCACAAAGTGCGACCTTGCTGGAAGGGGTTAGCGTTGATTTTGTCGATAGCGCCCAAGGCGGTGGTTTCATCTTTGACAATCCTGCTGTTTCTGCCTGCTCCAGCTGCAGCAAATCTTCATCCAGTTAGAAATAAAGCGAGAATTACTATGTGGGATTATTCAGAAACAGTTAAAGAACATTTTTATAATCCGCGCAATGCCGGCGTGGTGGAGGATGCCAATGCAACTGGTGATGTTGGTTCCTTGAGTTGTGGTGACGCCCTGCGTTTGATGCTTAAGGTTAATCCGCAAACCGAGGTGATTGAAGAGGCCGGTTTTCAGACCTTTGGTTGTGGTTCGGCTATCGCATCCTCATCTGCCCTGACCGAGATTATCAAAGGCATGCCGCTGGAACAGGCCCTGCAGGTTAGTAATCAGGATATTGCCGATTATCTGGATGGTCTGCCGCCGGAGAAGATGCACTGTTCGGTAATGGGTCGAGAAGCCTTACAGGCAGCCGTGGCTAATTATCGCGGAGAAGTATGGAAGGATGACCATGAAGAGGGGGCACTGGTCTGCAAATGCTTTGCCGTGGATGCGGTATTAATCGAAGACACGATTCGTGCCAATAACCTCAGAACAGTTGAGGAAGTGGCGCACTATACCAAGGCAGGCGGCGGCTGCTCTTCCTGTCATGAACCGATTGAGGAAATACTCACCAAGGTACTGGCTGAAAAGGGTGAAACCTTTGATCCAAATGCGCAGCCGCTGACACCGTTAGAGAAAGAGGTACAAACCTCAACGGCAGACGCACAAGCGGAACAGAACGGCAATAGCGGCATGACTAATTTTCAACGTATGCGCAGAATTGAAATGATTATTGAATCATTACGCCCGCAGTTACAGGCCGATCACGGCGATGTCGAGCTGGTTGAAGTAACGGGTAACAAAGTATATGTGAATATGAAGGGTGCCTGCAGCGGTTGCCAAATGGCTTCAATGACTCTGAACGGCATTCAACAGCGACTAAGCGATGATATGGATGAATTTATCCAGGTATTGCCCGCCTCGCAACTAAAACACAATCCGGCAACAGGGGCATAGAAAATGGAAGGAATATATCTGGATAATAATGCTACTACGCGAGTCGATCCCCTTGTGGTAGATGCGATGCTACCTTACTTCACCGAACAGTTTGGTAATCCTTCTTCGATACACGCGTTTGGTAACAAGGTGGGTTTTGCCATAAAAAAAGCGCGCAAACAGATCCAGAGCCTGCTGGGGGCTGAGCATGATTCGGAAATCATTTTTACCTCCTGTGGGACAGAATCGGATTCGACAGCCATTATGTCGGCGCTTAGGGCGCAACCCGATCGTAAAGAAATTATTACCACGGTAGTGGAACATCCGGCAGTGTTATCGCTTTGCGAGCAATTGGAGAAGGAAGGTTATCGGGTGCATTATCTTAAAGTCGATGATAAAGGTCGACTTGATCTGGCGCACTACCAGGCCCTGCTTTCCGATAAGGTTGCGCTTGTTTCCGTGATGTGGGCCAACAATGAAACGGGTACCTTGTTTCCGGTGCTGGACATGGCCGAACGTGCGCGTGCCGCCGGTGTGATGTTTCACACGGATGCGGTGCAGGCAGTGGGCAAGATCCCGATGGAGTTGGAAACCAGCAAGATCGATATGCTCTCGCTGTCCGGCCACAAGCTGCATGCACCGAAAGGTATTGGCGTTTTATATTTACGGCGCGGGGTGCGCTTTCGGCCTTTCCTGCGCGGCGGTCATCAGGAACGAGGACGTCGTGCCGGTACGGAGAATAGTGCTTCCATCGTTGGTCTGGGGGTGGCGGCGGAACAGGCGCAGGAACATATGAGTTATGAAAACACCTGCGTGGCCAGTATGCGGGATCGCCTGCAGGAAGGACTTCTATCTGCTATTCCTCATTGTTTTGTGACCGGTGATCCGGAGAATCGCCTGCCCAATACCCTTAATATCGCATTTGAATATATTGAGGGCGAGGCCATTCTAATGATGTTGAACAAGGTTGGGATTGCCGCATCCAGCGGTTCGGCCTGTACCTCCGGTTCGCTAGAGCCATCGCATGTTATGCGTGCTATGGATATTCCCTTTACGGCCGCGCATGGCAGCGTGCGATTTTCCCTGTCCCGCTACAGCAATATGGAAGAGATTGAAAGTGTGATCGAAGCCATGCCGCCGATAGTGGCGAAACTACGCAAGCTGTCACCTTACTGGAGCGATCAGGGTCCGGTGGACGAACCAGAAAAATTGTTTGCTCCGGCGTATTCCTGAATATGTTTTTATTATTTGGTAACTGCTCACACCCTGTAGTGCGGTATATTCTGGTTCCCACGCTCCGCGTGGTAACCCATACCCCACTTCATGTCGTCACGTATGCATTTCCACGCAGGAGCGTGGGAACGAGGCGCGAGGTAAAGGCAGATTCCTGGGGGGGGTAGTTACATTATTTGTGGGTTTCGCTATCGCTCAACCCCACAGGTATTAATGTCGGTTTTGCTACAAACACTTCCGGGTTGTTGTTTCTGGTTGCTCCAATCGCGAACAATATTACTTTAACTGATTGTATTTTATATGAATAAAATACTGGCACAGCACTTGCTCCTATAATTTTAAGACTACGGGATATGCGCACGATGCCAGCTTCAACGAACACGATTATTATTGATGACACGACCCTCCGGGATGGCGAACAGTCCGCTGGCGTTGCCTTTACGAGGGAAGAAAAGCTGGCGATTGCCGCCCATCTGGATGCGCTGGGAGTGCCGGAGCTTGAAGTCGGAATTCCCGCTATGGGAGAGGATGAACAGGAAACCATCCAGGCGATTGCATGCTTAAATCTTAATGCCCGACTCATCGCCTGGTGTCGCATGACGGATTATGATCTTCAGCAATGTCGTCATTTAAATGTCGATATGGTTGATCTTTCAATATCGGTTTCTGATCAGCAAATCAAACACAAGCTAAACCGTGATCGGCAATGGGTTCTGGCTAAAATTGAACGACAAGTTCCACTGGCGCTGGAAATGGGGCTGGCGGTCTGTGTTGGCGGAGAAGATGCCTCGCGTGCGGATCCGGATTTTCTTTCTCAGGTAGTTGAAATGGCTCAGCGGGTGGGAGCACAGCGGTTTCGTTTTGCCGATACGGTTGGCATTATGGAACCCTTTGGGGTTTATGAGCGTATTCAGCATTTGCGTGGCATTGTCGATCTCGAACTGGAGATACATGCGCATGATGATTTTGGTATGGCCACGGCCAATACCCTGGCAGCGGTTCGCGCCGGTGCCAGCCATGTGAATACGACGGTACATGGTCTGGGTGAACGCGCAGGCAATGCGCCGCTGGAAGAAGTGGTGATGGGATTGAAACATCTGTACCACGTCAACACCGGCATTGATTTACAGAATTTTTCCGCACTTTCAAAAAAGGTTGCCGAGGCATCAGGACGTCCCGTTGCCTGGCAAAAAAGTCTGGCCGGTGATGGTGCCTTCACCCATGAGGCCGGAATTCATATTGACGGCCTGCTCAAGGATCCACGAAATTATCAGGGTCTGGATCCATCCGAACTGGGGCGGCAACACAGTCTGGTGCTAGGCAAACATTCAGGCACCCGTTCCCTGATATACGCCTATGCCAATCTGGGTCTGAAGCTGGATCGGCAGCAGGCGAGCCATATTCTGGATCGTTTGCGCAGATTTGCCATGCGTTTCAAGCGCAGCCCGCAGGACAGTGACCTGCGCAGATTTTACGATGAGTTACAGAACGAGAGCCAATTTTGTTAACTGTCTCAGGACTTATGGCCTGGCAGGATGATAACGGAGATAAAGACATGTTTGATACCGAGCTGGAACTGGATATGGAAGAGCTGGAGAGCGCCGAAGATTTTCTCGAATATTTTGGCATTGAGCACGAAGCGTCGGTGGTGCAGGTAAACCGGCTGCATATCCTGCAGCGTTTTCATGACTACCTGTCGGCAGGTAATCTGCCCGCTGAAGAAGGCCTGCGCCGTGAACTTTATCGGGAATTACTGCAAAGCGCGTATGATGATTTTGTAAATTCTAACGCCCAGACTGAAAAGGTCTTTAATGTGTTCAAGGCGCAAAAAACACGGGCCTTTGTACCATTAAGCAGTTTACTGATTGAAAGTTGAACGTTGCCGAAACGAGGTTAGATATGCGACCGAAATATGATTATGGGGATGCGGTGAGAGTTTTGCGCAATGTACGTAATGACGGCACCTATCCCGGTTTGGATCGAGGCATGCTGCTGGTTAAACGCGGCAGTGTTGGTTATGTGCAAAATGTCGGTACTTTTTTACAGGACCAGGTAATCTATTCCGTTCACTTTATGGATATCGATCGGATCATCGGTTGCCGGGCAGAAGAGTTGCAGCCTGAAAATGATCCCTGGGTTCCAAGCCGCTTCGAATTTCGTGAGCGGGTGGTAGCCGCATTGCCACTGGGAAAACAGGGTGACATCGTGGTTGAGCAGGGTGCAGAAGGTGAAATTGAAAAAGTCCTGCGCGATATTCCTGACGGTGTTTTTTACCATGTTCGATTTAGCGGACGAACCTTGCAGGTACCTGAATCGGCGATTGAACCTTCGCGGTTAAACACGAAGGAAACAGCGGACAGAACACAGGGGCAGGTGTAAATGTTGATGCCTGTAACGGATATAATGACTGAAAAATCTCCGGAGTATGCCTACCATCTGTTGCGCAGTGCCCTGGCAAAATTCAGCAAGACCCCGGCGGAATTAACAGCCGATCAAATCGAAGTTGTTCGCGGTCAGGCAGATGCGACTTTTGAGCTGGAAACTCGCGCTCTGTCATCCCCCGAGGCGCGTGATATTATCATATCAGAACAACGCCTTGATGAGGCTTTGCAGGGAATCTCCAGTCGCTATGAAAGTCGGCAAGCGTTTCTTTCTGATCTTGAAAAAAATGATCTGGATGAAACGATATTGCGTACTGCTTTATACCGTGAGCTCCTGTTTGATGCCGTGCTGGTGTGCGTCGGGGCACAAAGTGTTGAAGTCAGTGATCTGGATATCCTGTTGTTCTATGAGGCACACCGGGATCGCTTTGCCCGCCCGGAGATGCGGGTCGCCAGTCATATACTAGTGACAATCAATCCGGAGTTTCCGGACAATACCCGGGCAAAGGCCGAACAGACAATGGCGCAAATCCAGAAGAGGTTACGTGCTAACCCCACACGGTTTGCTGAACTGGCTCGCAAACATTCCGAATGTCCCTCGGCGCTGGAAGGTGGAAAACTGGGACGTCTGCCAGAGGGCCAACTTTATCCAGAGCTGGATCAGGCTTTGTTCAAATTACCCCAGGGCGGCGTCAGTGATATCGTCGAAACAGAGCTGGGGCTGCATGTGCTGTATTGTGAAAAAATTCACCCCGCCAAAACTGTACCTTTATCGGAAGCGCGGGCAAAAATCCGCGAGATTATGCAGCAGCGGCAACGTCGTCGCAGTCAGAAAGTCTGGTTGGATGAGCTGAAAAATTAAAATAAAAGCGGTGAGTACTATAGCTTTTATAGCAGAGTGGCTATTTGTGTGGGGGGTGGGCCGTTTCTGTGGAATAGTTGCGTTTCAGGTTATTGATCGGCAAGGTTTAAGTTTTTGCTAAATCTTGTTATTATTCCTCTCTTAAATTTTACCGATATAGCCATAGATAAAGATTATCTCCAAAGAGATAGACGGCTAGGGTTCAATGTGGAGGCGTAATGGCCGATAGAAGATTACAGGTTTTTCAGACCGTTGCACGATTATTGAGTTTTACCAAGGCAGCTGAAGAGTTGCACATGACCCAGCCTGCGGTGACTTTTCAGGTACGGCAACTGGAGGAACAGTACAATACCCGATTGTTTGATCGCACTCATAACCGGATCAGCCTGACTGAAGCCGGACGCAAGGTGTATGAGTCAGCAATACATATTTTTGAACTCTATGCCGAAATGGACAATGCGGTGCGAGAGTTGACCGGTGACGTGGGCGGAGTACTGATTCTTGGCGCCAGCAGTACCATTGCTGAATATATGCTGCCGGTATTGCTGGGTGACTTTAAAAAGGTATACCCTGATGTCAGTATCCGTCTCAAGGTATCCAATTCGGACGGTATCGTAAGCCAGGTGGAAAACAACACCATTGATCTGGGTGTGGTTGAAGCGCCCGTCAATAATAAAAATCTGGTAGTGGAACAATGCCGTACGGATGAGCTGGTGCTGATTGTGCCGCCCGGACACGAACTGGCAACGCGCAACGTAGTTTCGCCCAAGGAACTGATTAGCTATCCCTTTATTTGTCGTGAGGAAGGGTCCGGAACCCGGGAAGTCATGCTCGACAGCATGTCGGCTGATGGTGGCAGTGCCGCTGATCTGAATGTGGTGATGGAACTGGGCAGCCTGGAAGCCATCAAAGGAGCGGTGGAAGCGGGCATGGGCATTTCGGTGCTCTCCAGTGCCACCATCGTCAAAGAACTCAAGCTTGGTAGCCTGGTAGCGATAAAGCTGGATCCGCCCGCCTGGCGGCCGTTTTCCTTTGTTCATCAAAAACAGAAATTTCGCGTGCGTGCCATGGACGAACTGCTGAATTTTGCCCGTAACTACTGCAAAGAACATCAGTGAGATTATTGCCTGAAATATTTTATAAAGGCCGGTGGGGGTTAAATGAGTAACAAGGAACAGCGCCTGCTGGAGATCATGCGTAGTCTGCCGGAAACCGAAGCGGGTTCATTGCTGGATTATGCCGAGTTTCTTCTGTTGCGCGCGCCGCAGAAACAACTGTTAGAGACGCTGTCAACGGCTGCGGCTGGCGCGTCGATGGCGGAATCTTCTTCGCCGCCATCTTCCCTCCCGGAAGTCGCGCCGGATATTAATATCGAACCAGCCGATATTCCGCGTCCGGAAACGGAAACTATCATCGGCGCTGTCAAACGACTGTCTGAAACCTATCACATGCTCAGCACAGACAAAATGCTGCATGAAACCGCCGATCTGGTTGGGCAAAGTATGATGGGCACGCGGGATACGGCCGAGGTTATCGACGATCTGGAAAAGGTATTTCGACGCTATTATGAAAAACAGTTTGGTCAGACTGACGCCTCATGATTGAAGTCATCAAAGGCTGGTTCAATCGTTATTTTTCCGACCCCCAGGCAGTATTGTTAGCCGCGATCCTGATCCTGGGTACCACTATTATCCTGACCATGGGTAATATGCTAACGCCGGTACTGGCGGCTGTCGTGATCGCCTATTTGCTGGAAGGGCTGGTGCGTAAACTTGAAAGTGTGGGTTTACGGCGCATTTTTGCCGTGGTCGTCGTCTTTATTCTCTTCAATGCCTTTGTCGGTGTTTTACTCTTCGGTGTGATCCCCCTGCTCTCGACCCAGGTCACCACGCTGGCGCGCGAATTACCGAAATATCTGGAAACCGGCCGCAGCATGCTGATACAGTTGCCGGAACACTATTCTTTCATCAGTGGAAAACAGATCCAGCAACTGGTGGATGTGCTCAATCGTGAAGTTGGTTCCCTGGGGCAAACCATTTTTACCCTTTCCCTGTCCTCGATTCCCGGCATTATTACCATTGCGGTGTACCTGATTCTGGTACCCATGCTGATTTTTTTCTTCCTCAAGGACAAGGTCCTTATTCTCAACTGGTTCAGCAGTTTTTTGCCGCAGGAGCATCGTCTTGTTAGCGATGTATGGGAGGAGATGAACCGGCAACTGGGCAACTATGTGCGCGGCAAGTTTTGGGAAATCCTGATCGTCGGAGTTATTACCTATATTGGCTTCGCCATATTCAGCATGAAGTACGCTATCTTGCTTGCGACTCTGGTGGGCATTTCAGTTTTAGTACCTTATATCGGTGCTACTGTGGTTACGATACCTGTCTTGCTGGTAGCCTATTTTCAGTGGGGCTGGAGCACCGAGTTCGCTATGGCCATGATCGTCTACGGCGTAATTCAAATGCTGGACGGCAACCTGCTGGTACCCCTGCTGTTTTCCGAAGTCGTCAACCTGCACCCCATCGCCATCATCGTCAGTGTCCTGGTGTTTGGCGGCTTATGGGGATTCTGGGGCATCTTCTTCGCCATTCCCCTCGCCACCCTCGTCAACGCCGTCATCCGCGCCTGGCCGCGCGATCAGAAAGCCAGCGCCTGAATCCAGATATAAAGGTAGCCTGGGCAGAGCAACGCGAAGCCCGGGAAGCTGTGTCGAAGACACTCATTTCTCGTAATGCCTGCAGCACAGGGTGGGCACGGGTTTTGTGCCCACGCATCACTCTGTTTTTGGGGAGAAAATATAGACCCGGGTCTTGAAGCTCACGGTGTAGGTATAAAATCCATACTCCTTTGCCCCTCTGATCAACGCTGTCTCCCCCTGGCCTGGCCGAGAGGACAGGAATCGAATCTCCGGCTTGTTTCCTGCCCACAATTCCAGCACAATCAGGCATATCCAGCCGGACACAGGCGCGTAGCTCAGGGGGAGAGCACCTGCTTCACACGCAGGGGGTCGGCGGTTCGAAACCGCCCGCGCCTACCAACTTCCTCCATTGCCGGGTAAGCCCATGCAACTGGCGCATTTTGACGGACAGAAATGCCCCATGGTCTGAGACAGAAATACGAGGTGTAGTAGCAGCCTATTTTGAGTTGCTCGATGCCCAACAATAATGCGAGCCGACTAACAAATCCGCTATTTATCGGAAGCTGTCATCGATTTATCCAGTACGAAGCCCTAAATTATTTGAGTTTAAGTTTCAAAATATCAGTGGAAAATCGTGCTTTGTCCCTTATTATTCTGCAAGACGTAACCTCATGGCGCAAGCGATCATTTGAATGAACATCAGAGCAAGTATGTCTGATAAAACCCGTAAATTAGTTTGGCTGACGCTGTTTGCTATTTGCATGGCCCAGGTGGAGGCCAGCCTGGTGGTTCATTTGCGCAGCATTTATTATTCGGGAAATCCACTGGAAATATTTCCGCTTAAGCTGTTGACGCATCGGGATCTTGCGATTGAGCTTGTCCGGGAACTGGCGACTGTTGTGATGATTCTGAGTGTGGCGCTATTAACTGCCCGGGGATTCACGCGTGTCTTTGCGGTGTTTGTATACGTGTTTGGCCTGTGGGATCTTTTTTATTATCTGTGGCTCAAAATCATGATCGGCTGGCCGCTCAGCTGGTTTGAATGGGATGTGCTGTTTTTGATACCGTGGCCCTGGCTGGGACCGTGGTTGTCGCCGGTGTTGATCGCATTGTTATTTGTAGTGTGGGGCGGCTGGATATTAACTTTGCCCAATCAAGCGCGGTTTAGTCGTGGCACAGCCGTGTTGTTTGTTGTCGGTGCGCTGTTGGCGCTGGTATCTTTTTTACTGCCTGCGGCACCCCTGTTGCTGGAAGGTGAACAAGCGTTTCGTGGTTATCAGCCGGGTGATTTTCTCTGGAGCATTTTCATTCCCGGCTATATGCTGATGGTAACCAGTCTCTGGCGTATTGCGACGGGTCATTGCACGCGTAAAATTGTTCGCTGACGTCTTTAACCTCTGATATTTTCATTCGCCGCTGCTTGCTGCGGGCCGTTTCTCCTGCTACGGAATGCTTGTCATGAGAATACTGCTTTATACCGTCTGAGCAGGGCGGGTATTTGCATGCTTGCTACGAGACATCACTCATGCGCTATATCGATGAAAACAAACAGCGCATTCATGTTCGCTCTGCGTCGCGGGTGGGATATCCTGCTCTACTTTTGAAAAGACCCAAAATGGGGTCTACAGTACCTAAATTGGGTCTTTACTTTGGGTGTTTTTGATATGCCAGCGACTACCATCGGTTATGCCTTGTTTACCAAAACGCAACAACGAGTACAGGGTTTACTTTACGGTAAACCGGGGCAGAGTTTTTATACCAATGAGATTGTGCGGTGGGCTGACATGGGCCGCGGAACGATTCGGCGTGAATTGGAGCGACTGGTTGCCGCAGGTTTGCTGCTGATTTCTCATGAGGAGAATCAGCACCACTACCAGGCTAACCCCAACAATCCCGTCTATCACGAGTTGCTGGGTATTGTTAGAAAGACGTTTGGTATTGTGGATGTGATTAGCTCTGTACTGGTAGCTGTGGATGACCAGATAGATTTAGCATTTATTTATGGGTCAGTTGCCAGGGGGGAAGATACCGCCAGCAGTGATATAGATTTGCTGGTGATAACAGATTCTTTAGCTTATGCTGATTTAATGACAGTTCTTACTGATGCAGAGCAATCACTCGGTCGACCGGTTAATCCGTCGATTTATACAGTAGAGCAAATTAAAATAAGTTGAAACAGAAAAATGCATTTTTAACCAGGCTGATGGAACAGCCAAAGTTATGGGTAAAGGGAGAAGAAAATGACATTGGAAAATTTAGATAATTTAGTCAAAGTTAAGCAATTAAAAATTGAACTACCTGATCAGAATGAATTTGACGGTATGATGAACTCTGTAAAGAGTCGATTGCAGGATTCCCGGATTAAAGGGCTGTCTGAGGATGGCAGGTTCTTTTTGGCATATAGTTCTGCCCATGCAGTGGCTTTGGCAACAATGCGCCGGCATGGGTATCGTTCTGATAATCGCTATTTGGTATTCCAATGTTTACAACATACAGTTGGGTTAAAAAATGCAAAATGGCGTGTACTTGATAAATGCCACAAGCAACGGAATTTGGCTGAGTAAGAGGGGCATTTGGAAATCACTCCACAGTTACTTCAGGAGTTAATAGATGTGACTGATGAATTATTGAAATTAGCTGAGGCATTAGGCCCTGTGAATTAAAAGTAATATAGCATAGCGTTTTATGAATGATATCGAAGAAAGACTGAAGAATGCAAAGGCGCTGCTCGAGGCGGATAAAAATGAGGCGGCGCGGATCCTTCTGCTGGAGATACTAAAGAATGATCCGGATAACACCACGGCATTGCTGATGCTCGGCGGCGCCTACTTTTATGATAAAAAATATGCCGAGGCGGAGATGGTGTACCAGCGTCTGATTATGGTTAAACCGGGTTCGGGCATGCTTTCGATTGCACTGTTCAATTCGCTATGGAACCAGGGGCGCTATGAAGAAGCAGCTGATGAAATTCGTCGATTCATCCAGATAGCCGACAAGGTCCATGAACGCGAGACCCTGGAAAAGTATGCTGAAATCAGCAAAACGATTGCCAATAATAAATTCGGGGCAGAGTAAAAACGATGTTTACTATGATATGCGGTAACTGGTCCCCCCCCCCCCAGATACTCGTCATTCTGGTATGATTTTACAATCTGCGGGTGAGTAGTTACGATATACATATGTTTGCTGGAAGGCGAACCTGCAAATAACCCCCGGGATATTTGTTTGAAAATCAATCTTGATAACAGGGAAAATCATCATGACACAGGCAACAGTAAAAGGCAGTTGTTTATGCGGTTCTGTTCAATATGAAGTGAGCGGGCAAGCGCAACGGTTTTATAACTGTCATTGTCAACGTTGTCGCAAGGCAACGGGAACGGCTCATGCTAGTATGTTATTGATAACGCCGCAAACGAGCATTACCTGGATCAGGGGCGAAGAATTGTTGGCGCGCTATAAAGTGCCGGAAGCGGAACGGTTTTTTAACTGTTTTTGTCAGCAATGTGGCGGGCCGATGCCGCGCGTTATACCCGAACTGGATGGCGTGTTGATCCCTGCCGGTTCGCTTGACACGCCGTCCCCCCTTCCACCACAGGCACGTATTTTTTGGGATTCACGCGTTGAGTGGTCCTGTTCTGATGATTTGCCGACTTTTGCCGAATACCCGCCGGGTGTGTGATGGCTGATTATTTAAAATACGATTAATATTTTTTTGCCTGGAGAGGTCAAAGAGATGTTTCAAATTAACAAGATTCCACTCGCTACTATTTTGGTATATGTAGTTCGTTTGAGTCGGATAGTCTGTAACATTTTGTCCAGGTCGCAGTCCCATAAAAAAATCACAAGAAAACAGGTAACATTATTTCCGACTGTAGCTAAATAGCTGTTCCGAATGCCATTACACTTTAGGAAAAACCGTTCGTCCTGAGCTTGTCGAAGGAAGCTTGTCGAAGGACAAATAGATCATGTACTCTATTCACAGTATTTCCACGCTCATGGTTCGACAAGGCTCTCCTGAGTGAAGCCGAAGCCTGTCGTGAGTTTCATCGAACG
>UOFZ01000155.1_pt1 | contig 42868 bp, 36 predicted proteins | sample 1989551 | NCBI WGS metagenome assembly UOFZ01 (sample SAMEA4712198, study PRJEB27164) | hydrothermal vent metagenome | biome: marine basaltic hydrothermal vent biome; feature: marine hydrothermal vent; material: mineral | place: Pacific Ocean | collected 2011-06-14/2011-07-23 | depth 1691 m
CTCTCGGGAGGTCTGTGGTGTCTGGCTTTTCTTTTATTTGTTCTGGTTTATTTGCCGATCTTGATCAGACCGCGAGTTGATGGGCGGCCAGGTTAGTCTGCACATTTTGTTTCCAGCTTTTCGTCTAAATAGGCGTTCCAAATACCAGTACACTTTCGGGTTTCCACGTTCGTGGTGAGCCTGTCGAACCATGAACGTGGAAACACTGTAAATAAAGTGCTTAATATGTTTGTCCTTCGACAAGCTTCCTTCGACAAGCTTCCTTCGACAAGCTTCCTTCGACAAGCTTCCTTCGACAAGCTCAGGACGAACGGTTTTTCCAAAACTGTACCGGTATTTGGAACAGCTATTTAGATCCAAGTATAGAACGGTAAAACATTTCAGCCAGTTACGATCTATTATTAAAACAGGCAAAACAGGGGAGCGAACCATGCCGGTCCACAATGAAGATATTGCCGTAATTTTCGAGGAAATGGCCGATTTACTGGAGATTGAAAATGCCAATCCCTTCCGTGTGCGCGCTTATTGCAATGCCGCACGCACTGTTCGTGGATTGGGGTGTGAATTAAGCACTATGGTTGCAATGGGTTACGATCTTACCCGCCTGCCTGGAATTGCTAAGGATCTGTCTGCCAAAAAACGGGGCTTCAGGTATATCGCAATAACGGATTATACGCGTAATCTCGGGCTTGCCCGCGGTCTGGACCCCGAACGTCTGCGACAACAGATTGAGGAAATTGACCGCCTTAATGAAAAACTCGATAGCCTTAGCATTCTTAAAGGCAGCGAGGTCGATATTCTTGAAGATGGGAGACTGGATCTGCCCAATGACATTCTATCGCAATTGGATCTTGTTATCGGAGCAGTGCACAGCAAGTTTCACTTATCTCGCAGCAGGCAGACGACACGTATTTGTCGCGCCATGGAATCAAAATATTTTACCCTGTTGGCGCATCCCAGTGACGATTGTTGCTGGAGCGTGATGCCTATGATGTGGACATGTTGCGTATTATAGAAATAGCGAGGGAGCGGGGCTGTTATCTGGAACTCAACAGCCAGCCTCTGCGACTGGATTTGAATGATGACTATTGCAAACTGGCAAAAGAACAGAGTGTATTGATTAGTATTAACAGTGACAGTCATAACCCCCTTCAATTTAATTACCTGCAGGGCGGGATTAATCAGGCGCGTCGCGGTTGGCTGGAAAAAGAAAATGTACTCAACTGCATGTCCTTATTACAATTACGGAACCGGCTCAGGGCGACTATGGGTTAAATGCCCCTTTCTGAAAGCCAATGAAGAGGGTGTTAGACGGACTTCGAATGAAACGAAAGAAAATATCCACAGCGAAAAAATGGTCGGCAAAGGTCAGCCGGGAAAGTGATGCGCTCGATCTGGAAGAAGGTGTGTTTACCTGGGGTGATCCGGTAAAAATTGCGTTATCATTAAAAAAATCTGCAGACAGGAGTCAAAGACGCAAGGCTGCGCCATTTCGTTCTGCCATGTCGATGCTGGTGTTTTACATCAATCGTGCTGGCAGGAATCTGAGCAACAAACAGAAACTTGTTCTTGAGCAGGCTAAAGAAGAGCTAAGAAAATTATATGGAAAGTGCTGATTATACGGCTAAATAGCTGTTCTGAATACCAGTACACTTTAGGAATTGCCGTTCGTCCTGAGCTTGTCGAAGGAAGCTTGTCGAAGGAAGCTTGTCGAAGGAAGCTTGTCGAAGGAAGCTTGTCGAAGGACAAATAGATTAAGCACTCTACTATTCACAGCATTTCCACGCTCATGGTTCGACAAGGCTCTCCTGAGCGAAGCCGAAGCCTGTCGTGAGTTTCATCGAACGAGGCTCACCACGAACGTGGAAATTCACAAGTGATCTGGTATTTGGAACGCTTATTTAGACTGGACTTGTTCCATCACTGCATAGGGTGTGCTTATGAATCAGGATTCTCGACAATCAGGTGGGGTTAAATCAGAGCAGGCCATGCAACCGGATCCGGAGACAGAACCGGCTTCAAAATTTGATCCGGAATCAGGCTTGTTTGATATCCAGGTTTTGCTTCGGCCGCAAGTCTACCCCCATCCCGTTAAACACTGTGAGTTAATTGAAACCCATATTTCATGGGTGATTCTGACCGGCGATTTTGCCTATAAAATAAAAAAACCCGTTAACCTGGGTTTCCTTGATTTTTCAACGCTGGCAAAACGTCTTTTCTTTTGTCAGGAAGAATTACGCCTGAATAGACGACTCGCTGCTGATATTTATCTTGATATTGTTGCGCTTGCGGGGTCTCCCGAGAAACCGGTAATCACCGCGCTGCAGGGAAATAAGAATCATGTAATGGATTATGCCGTAAAAATGCGTCAATTTTCTCAGCAGGCACAACTGGATCGTATGTTGCAAAAAGGTGAGCTTCGAGCGGAACATATCGACGCTTTTGCAGAACGTGTTGCTGACTTTCATCAACAGGCGGATGTCGCCGGTAAGGCAATAGAGTATGGTGATCCTGAACGGGTGCGTCGGCCGGTACAGGAAAATTTCGCGCAGATTCGTGACCAGATCAGTAAGCATGAATATGATGCAATACTGGAAGAGCTTGAGCTGTGGGAAGGTTCGGAATTTGAATCGCTTAAGCTGGTATTGCAGCAACGAAAAAAGGCGGGGTTTATACGTGAAGGTCACGGCGATATGCATTTACGCAATCTGGCCTGGATTGATCATAAACCTGTTTTATTTGATTGCATTGAATTTAACCCGGAATTGCGCTGGATTGATGTGATTAGTGATATTGCTTTTCTGGTAATGGATCTGCAAGACCGGCAACAGCCGCAACTGGCGCAGAGATTTCTAAATGACTATCTGGAACGTACGGGTGACTATGCAGGTGTTACTGTATTACCTTATTATCTGTTTTATCGGGCGATGGTGCGGGCCAAGGTGGATGCCATTCGTGCAGGTCAGGCCGGGATTAGCCCTGAGGAAAAATCCGGCGCCGAAAAAGATTTGGCAGCTTACCTGGCGCTTGCACAAGGTTATACGCAGAGAGCTGCGCCGGTATTAATCATCACGCGAGGCTTATCCGCATCCGGGAAAACTACAATAACCCAGACATTACTGGAACAACTGGGTGCAATTCGAATTCGCTCCGATGTTGAACGCAAACGTTTATTTGGATTAAAGGCAAATCAGGAAGCCAAAGCCGATACGGGGAAAGGCATTTATACTTCTTCTGCAACTGTACACACCTATGGAAAGCTGGCCGAGCTGGCGGATAAAATTCTGGAGGCGGGATATTCGGTGATTGTTGATGCAACTTTTCTAAAAAATTTATACGTTGAACAATTTGCAGCGATTGCGAAAAAGAAACAGGTTTTATTTTCGATACTGGTGTTCAACGCGTCAGCACAAACCCTAAGGCAGCGTATTATGAACAGGAAACAGGGTGCCTCTGACGCTGATCTTGCTGTATTGGAGCAGCAATTGAAACAGCAGCAGGAGTTGAGTGACCGTTACGGGAAGAACGTGATTAATATTAATACAGAAGAACTCCTTGATTTCAGAAGTATAATAGAAAAGATAATCTACCAGGCTCCCCGGAAAGGGGGCTGAAAGTTAGCTTTATTTCAACAAATATTCCAGCAGGGCTTTCTGGCTGTGCAGGCGATTTTCAGCGGCTATCCAGGTGATGCTTTGTGGGCCGTCGATTACTTCGGCGCTGACTTCCTCGCCGCGGTGGGCGGGCAGGCAATGGGTGAAGAGGGCGTCGTCGTTAGCGAGCCCCATTAGTTTTCGGTTGACTTCATAACCGGTAAAGTCCTGTTCGCGCTTTTTCTGCTCTTCTTCCTGGCCCATGCTGGCCCAGACATCGGTGGCAATCAAATCGGCACCGCGGGCCGCGTCCTGTGGTGAATGCGAGAGATGGATTCGATCAGCGGCGCTCGCAACAAGGCTGGCATCCGGTTCATAGCCAGGGGGGGTGGCGATGTTCAGCGTAAAGTCGAAGCGAATGGCGGCATTGATATAGGAATGGCACATATTATTGCCATCGCCGATCCAGGCCACGGTGCGCCCGGCAATATGACCGCGTTGTTCGGTGTAGGCCTGTACATCGGCCAGCAGTTGACAGGGATGGCAGTGATCTGTCAGGGCATTGATGACCGGTACGCGGGAGTTTTCTGCGAAGCGTTCAACCAGCGCATGAGAGAAGGTGCGAATCATCACGGCATCGACCATGCTGGAAAGCACTCGGGCGCTGTCTTCCACCGGTTCACCTCGACCCAGCTGGGTGTCGCGGGGGGAAAGAAAAATAGCGTGACCGCCAAAATGCGCCATCGCGGTTTCAAACGATACCCGGGTGCGGGTGGAGGCCTTGTCGAAAATCATGCCCAGCACCAGGCCGCTAAAGGGCCGGTAGACTTCGCCAGTCTTGTGCATGGTTTTTAGTTCAATGGCGCGCTGGATCAGTTGCTTTAGATTGCTTTGATCAAGGTCCAGAAGAGTAAGGAAATGTTGAGTCATAGAAAACCCCTCGCGTGATTTACGCGGGCGCTGTGCTGAGAAAGTTTTTGATCAGATCACAGGTGAGAGTAATAATTTGTCCGGCTTCGTCATCGCTGATAATCAGCGGTGGCAGCAGACGAACAACATTGCCCGCAGTAACGTTCAGTAGCAGGCCGGCATCCAGTGCCTGTTGCAGAAGTTCGGGACAGGGGCGGTCGAGTTCGATGGCCAGCATCAGGCCAAGGCCGCGGATCTCGACAATGCCTTCGACATCCGTCAGCGCGGTTTTGAGATCGGCCAGCATGGTTTTACCCAGTTGCCTGACGCGTGTATTCAACTGCTCTTTTTCCAGCGTATCGAGCACCGCCAGGGCCGCAGCGCAGACCAGCGGGTTGCCGCCATAGGTGCTGCCGTGATGGCCGGGCTGAAAGAGTTTGGCCGCGAGTCCTTTGGCCAGGCAGGCGCCGATGGGTACGCCGTTGCCCAGTCCTTTGGCCAGGGTAATAATATCGGGTGAGATCTCGCTGTGCTGGAAGGCGAACCATTTGCCGGTGCGGCTGATGCCAGTCTGGATTTCATCGAGAATCATCAGCCAGCCGTTGTCATTGCAGAGTTTTCGAATGCCGGGCAGGTAGTCATCAGCCGGTATCTGGATGCCGCCTTCGCCGATGACGGGTTCCACCAGCACTGCTACGACCTCATTGTTGTTCTGGGCGATGGTTTCCAGTGCTTCAAGATCGTCATAGGGTGCGCGCACGAAACCCTTTACCAGCGGTTCGAAACCGGCCTGCACCTTGCGGTTGCCGGTGGCGCTGAGAGTCGCCATGGTGCGACCGTGGAAGCTGCCTTTCATAGCGATGATGGTTGGATTGCTGATCTCTTTCTGGTGCCCATAGAGACGTGCGATCTTGATCGCCGCTTCATTGGCTTCCGCGCCGGAATTGCTGAAAAAGGCGCGTTCCATACCTGCCAGCGCGGTTAGCTTTTGCGCCAGGGTTTCCTGATGTTCGATGTGATACCAGTTGGACGTGTGCACCAGCGTTCGGGCCTGGCTGCAGATGGCTTCCGCCACGGCCGGATGGGCATGACCCAGGCCGCAGACTGCAACGCCGCTCAGGGCGTCGAGGTACTTTCGGCCCCTGTCGTCCCATAGCCATGCGCCCGCACCTTTTTTGAAGGTGACTGGCAGCGGGGCGTAATTCTGCATCAGATGCGTATTCATAGCAGCTTCTTTAACCTTGAAAACAAAAAAGCAGTCCCTTTTTGGAGACCGCCGCAAACAGGGAATTTTAGCGGTTTCTGTTGTCCTGAGCAAATTCTGCTGGGGTAATGGGGGTATTAAAAAATGCTTGGGGGAAACAGCCGGGGGAAAATTCACCGAGGGCGGGTTGAATCCGCCCTGCGGTAAAGGCAGGCCGATGTTTAGCCAAGGTTTTTGGCTGCGACATCCCAGTTGACCAGGTTCCAGAAGCTTTCTACATATTTAGGGCGCGCATTGCGGTAGTCAATGTAGTAAGCGTGTTCCCAGACATCGCAGGTCATCACTGGGGTTTTGCCGTCGGTCATGGGGTTGGCAGCGTTGCTGGTGTTGACGATTTCAAGTGTGCCATCGCTGTTTTTCACCAACCAGGTCCAGCCGGAGCCAAAGTTGGTGGCACAGGAGGTGGCGAATTTTTGCTTGAACTCGGCAAAAGAACCAAACGCGGCATTGATGGCATCGGCCAGGGCACCGGTAGGTTCGCCGCCGCCGTTGGGACTCATACCGTTCCAGTAGAAGGTATGGTTCCAGACCTGGGCGGCATTGTTGAACAGGCCGCCATCGGCTTTCATGATGATGTCTTCAAGGGAGGCGTTTTCAAATTCGGTGCCCTTGATCAGATTATTCAGGTTGGTGACATAGGTCTGATGGTGTTTGCCGTAGTGGTATTCCAGGGTTTCAGCAGAAATATGGGGTTGCAGTGCATCCTGTGCGTAGGGTAATGCGGGCAGTTCGTGTGCCATGAGAAAAAATCTCCTTGTGTGGTATGTTTAAACTCAGTCAACAGATCAATTGTAAAATGTATGGTTATAATACAAATACCAAGCGTTTTAGTCAAGCATGATTTTCCAGCTTTCAAGCGTCAGTGAACAATTTTGGCTGGCCGGTATTTAATGTACACTCTGCGGTCTATGGATGCGATTGAACTGAGTATTTTTTCCAGCCGTCTGAACGCTATTTGTGATGAGATGGGTGCGGTACTGCAACGGGCGGCCTTTTCCCCCAACATCCGCGATCGGCTGGATTTCTCCTGTGCCGTGTTTGACGCCGAAGGCGAACTCTGCGCCCAGGCCGCGCATATTCCCGTGCATCTGGGCAGCATGGCGTTCGCCATGCGTGACATTGTGGCGAATCTGGACTGGCAGGCCGGTGACATGGTGATCCTCAATGATCCCTTTCTCGGCGGTACGCATCTGCCAGACGTGACCCTGATCGCGCCTTTGTTTGTCGATGGGCGGCTGCTCGCGTTTATTGCCAATCGTGCTCATCATGCGGATATTGGCGCCGACTCGCCCGGCTCCATGCCCCTGTCGCGCAGCCTGGAAGAAGAAGGGCTGGTGATTCCGCCGACCCGGCTCATTGTCGGCGGTGAAATGGACTCTGTGCAGATGCAGAAAATCATCAGCTCGACTCGCAGCGGTGAAGCGGGTCAGGGTGATCTGGCGGCGCAGATTTCCGCCAATCACAGCGGCCTGCAACGTCTGCGTGAATGGATCGAAACACTCGGTAGTCGAGCCTACCAGCAGGGCCTGGTCGAGCTGAATGAGTATGCGCAGCGACTGGCGGCCTCAGCCCTGATGACCATTCCCGACGGAGAATATCACTTTTCTGATCTGATGGATGACGATGGCCTGGGCCAGCAGGATATCCTTATACAGCTCAGGTTGAGCATTAAAGCCGGTCAGGTACATGCGGATTTCAGCGGCACCGCAGCCCAGGTGGCTGGCAATATCAACTGTCCCCTGTCGGTAGCTGCGGCAGCTGTTTATTATGTTTTTCGTTGCCTGATGCCCGCGCAGACCCCGGCTTGCGCCGGTAGTTTTCGCCCGATCACCCTGACCGCCCCCCCCGGTTGTTTGCTCAATGCCCGGCGTCCGGCGGCGGTGGCGGCGGGGAATGTGGAAACCAGCAGTCGCGTCGTTGACGTAGTGATGGGGGCACTGGCGCTGGCGTTGCCGGATCGTATTCCCGCCGCCAGTCACGGCAGCATGAACAATCTGGCTATGGGCCATGATGATCATGGCAGCGGGCAGGCGGGTTGGGATTATTACGAAACCATCGGCGGCGGCAGCGGCGCCGGGCCGGATCGAGCCGGTGCCTCGGCTATCCAGACCCACATGACCAACACCCGCAACACACCGCTGGAGGTGCTGGAAACCCATTATCCGATACGCCTGCGACGTTATGCGATACGCCGGGGTTCCGGTGGTCGCGGGCTTTTGTCCGGGGGGGATGGTCTGATCCGTGAATTTGAATTTCTGCAACCCGCCAGCGTAACGCTGCTTACCGAACGTCGACGTCATCCCCCCTGGGGACTCAACGGCGGCCAGCCCGGTCAGCCCGGATGCAATCGACTCAATGGTCAACCGCTTGCGGCCAAGGTCCATCTTGAGGTAGAAGCAGGCGATATACTTACGATAGAAACGCCCGGTGGCGGAGGATGGGGAACACATTGAAAAAAAGAAGACAGCTTGAGTCAAGGACAAACGCTGAAATAAGTCGGGGTTTTCCTCGTCCCTCGTCCCTCGCCCCTTGTCACTGAATCTATGTGCGGAATTTGTGGTGAATTAAAATTTAATGGCGTGTCGGCGGATGAGACGGCGGTGGCGCGCATGTTGCCGGCGCTGGCCAAACGCGGGCCGGATTTCGAGGGCCGTTGGTCGGCGGGGCCGATGGCGCTGGGACACCGGCGTCTGGCGGTCATCGATCTGTCGGCCCGGTCCAATCAGCCGCTGGTGGATGAGGAGCTGGTGCTGGTTTTTAACGGCGCTATCTATAATTACCGGGAACTGCGCAGCCAGCTGCAAAAAGAGGGCTACCATTTTTCTTCCGAGGGCGATTCAGAAGTCATCCTCAAAGCCTGGCGCAAGTGGGGGGAACGTTGCCCTGAATATCTGCATGGCATGTTTGCCTTCGCCATCTGGGACAGGCAGCAGGAACACCTGTTCATTGCCCGGGATCGCATGGGTATCAAGCCTCTGTACTATTCAATAGACAGCGAGCGTTTCCGTTTTGCCTCCAATCCCCAGGCCTTGCTGGCGGCGGGCGGGATTGACACGGATATTGATCCGGTGGCCCTGCATCATCAATTTACCCTGCACGGGGTGGTGCCTGCGCCCCATACCATCCTCAAGGGGGTACGCAAACTGATCCCGGCTTCGGGTATGCTCATCGACACTCACGCGGATGTGATGGAAACCCGCTACTGGCACCTGAAAGCGTTGCGCCCGGGCCAGCCAAAGAGTGAAGCGGAATGGACTGAGGCCGTACACGATGCCCTGCGTGAGGCGGTGCGCCTGCGCCTGGATGTGGCGGATGTGCCGGTGGGCGTGCTGCTTTCCGGCGGTCTGGATTCCAGTTTGCTGGTGGCCCTGTTGGCCGAAGCCGGGGTGCGCGATATCCTCACCTTCTCTATCGGTTTTGAAGATCAACCCGAGGAGAAGGGCAGCGAGTTCGAGTTCTCGGATCAGATCGTCGAACGCTATCAAACCCGTCATCACAAATATCTCATTCCCAACTCGGAAGTGCTCACCCGGCTACCCGAGGCGGTGCAGGCTATGGCCGAGCCTATGTTCGGGCAGGATGCGGTGGCTTTTTACCTGTTGTCGGAAAAAGTCGCCAAGGACGTCAAAGTGGTGCAGAGCGGACAGGGGGCCGATGAGCTGTTCGCCGGTTATTTCTGGTTTGAGCAGATGCAGCAGGATCAAACCTCGCTCGACGTGGATCGCTTCGGCAAATATTATTTCGATCGGCCACACGCTGAATTTCTGAAAATGGTCACTGAAAAGTATCGGGGGGCTGATTTTACGCGTATAAAAATAGCCGAATTGCTGGCCGAGCCACTGGCGGACAGTTTCATCGACCGGGCCTTGCATCTGGATGTCACTACTCTGATCGTTGATGATCCGGTCAAGCGAGTGGACAACATGACCATGGCCTGGGGGTTGGAAGCGCGGGTGCCGTTCCTGGATCATAAACTGGTGGAACTGGCCGCCAGTATGCCGCCGGAACTGAAGCTCGGCTCCGGCGGCAAGCATGTGCTGAAGACGATTTCCCGCGGCCTGTTGCCGGACGCCATTATCGACCGGCCCAAGGGCTATTTTCCCATGCCGGCGCTGAAATACGTGCGCGGGGAATTCCTGGATTTCATGCGGGATATTTTGAATTCTTCGGCCTGCCGCCATCGCGGCCTGTACCAGCGAGACTATGTCGATCGCTTGCTATCCGAGCCGGATCAACACTTTACTGCCTTGCGCGGAAGCAAACTTTGGCATCTGGCGCTGTTGGAATTTTGGCTCCAGACGCATTTGCCGACTTGAAATCGTGGTTTAACGCCCCCAGTCATGTCAAAGCGTTGGTCTTCAATATACTTGAGCGATAAAATCAGGTATTCGCTTTCTGACCAGGATAGGCTAGAATGGCGGCCTTTGCGAATAACAGAATTCCGGTAATTATAATTTTTAATGAGGTAATACGAATGGACGTAATGGAACGCATCAAACAGCAGGTGGAAGGTAATCCTGTTGTTATTTTTATGAAAGGCACGCCGAAAATGCCACAGTGTGGTTTTTCCAGCCGCGCTGCACAGGCGCTGATGAACTGTGAACGGGAGTTCGCCCACGTCAACGTGCTGATGGATCCGGAAATCTTCGAGAACCTGCCACGCTATGCAGACTGGCCGACGTTTCCGCAGATTTATATCAATGGCGAACTGATCGGCGGCTGCGACATCACCCTGGAACTGTTTCAGAAAGGTGAGCTGAAAAAAATGGTACAGGAAGCGGTGGACAAGGCTAAAACCGAAGCCTGATTTAATTCCTCGCTGCCTGCAGCGAAAATGGCAGCGGGTAGGGTGGGCACGATTTTTGTGCCCACGCGAAGGACTGAATAGAGTTATCCTGTAAGTTTATAAAAAGCCGCGTTTCAAAACGCGGCTTTTTATTTTGTGGTAGACGAATTCGTCGCCTGCTGGAATGCGCCCCACTGATTGACGATGTGGCAGAACAGTTCAGCCGTACGTTCAGTATCGTAAACGGCGGAATGAGCCTGCTCGTTATCCCACTTTATTCCGGCTTCCTGGGCCGCACGCGCCAGCACCGTCTGGCCAAAGGCAAGCCCGCCGAGAGTGGCCGTATCAAAGGTGCTGAACTGGTGAAAGGGGGTTTTCTTGAACTTGCAGCGGGCGGCTGCGGCTTTAATAAAGCCGAGATCAAAAAAGGGATTATGGCCTACCAGGATGGCGCGGCTGCAACCGGTATCCTTTAGATAACGGTTGATGGGATCAAAAATATGCTGAAGCGCTTCTTTCTCCGGTTTGGCCATGCGAAAGGGGTGAAAGGGATCGATGCCGGTAAACTCCAGCGCCTTGGGATCCAGCACAGAATCGGGAAAAGGCTGCACATGGCAGGCAAAGGTTTCAGCAGGATAGACTTTATCATGCTCATCCATGAGCACCGGGATGGCGGCAATTTCCAGCAGCGCATTCTTATTGGCGTCAAAACCCGCCGTTTCCACATCCACCACCACCGGCAGAAAGCTGCGGAATCTTTTTGATATCTTGGTTAAGGTCGCCTTGTCATTCATGGGGCGGGAGAATACCCCAGACAGAGGAAAATAGCGATCTACCGGGTTGGGCGATATATTGCTGATAGCTGGCAGGAAAATCTAAATAGCTGTTCCAAATACCAGTCCACTTTAGGAATTACCGTTTGTCCTGAGCCCTTCGGCTTCGCTCGGGAGAGCCCTGTCGTGAGTTGCATCAAACGAGGAACGTCACAGGTTATCAGGTATTTGGAATGCTCAGCTAGAGGGCAAAGCCGGTTTTAATCCGTTCAGTCAGCAGCGCAAGTGATTCCAGTCGCGTACTCAATCGCTTTGCTTCATCATCTGCTTCAGCACCGGTTGCTGCTGCGAGCTCAAGACCTTTTTTCACAGCCGCTTCGATATTTGCCAGAGCCATGCTCAGTTGCTTGCGCATGCTTATTTCGAAAATCTGCATGCTTTTGTCGAGCCGTTGTGCGAAGTCATAGCGTACCCGGCCTGCCTGGGTAATGGCCAGTTCCCGCGCATATTTCCTGGCTGCTCTTAGAATCAGGCGATCTCCCATGAACTTGGGCAAGGCGTGAAGGAACGAGGTACTCATGAGCCGGATACTGCCAGGGGCGTCCCAGAATTTGTAATAGAATCCGGCCTGGATACCCCAGGCCGATTCGGCGGCTAGCGCATCGAAAGGAATGTTAAAGAGAGTCGACGAAAACCGGTAAAGTTCATCGACCGTAGCGTTGATTTTCCCGCTGAAGCGGGCGCAAATCTGGTCGAAAGCCACTTCCAGTTTCTCGTCTTCTTCGTGGCGGAAGTGATCCCAGCTGGTGCGTACCTCCTCTATCGAGTATTGGCGCAATGCTTCATCCAGTTTGCCGGAAGGAAGATGGCGCACTTTGTCGAACTGCTTGTTTACCCGGTTTTCAATTTCCCCGCTTAGCCTGGTCATGAAGTTTTCCACATCCGTTGTTACCGCGTGATCTGCCAGATGTTTGACTTCAGCCTTTAGCAGGATACTGAAATCGTGTTCATCCTGCTGCATTTCGTCACCTTTCTTTTCAAATGCCTCCACTTTATGACGCAACTCATCTATTGGTACGGCCAGTGAAGAGAGTGTCAGTTCTGTGCTGAACTTCGTTTGCGAGAGTAGCCGCAGGAGTCCCCTGGCCAGAGAAGCAAGCAGAGCATTACCCTTGTCCTTTGCAAGAAAAAGTTTCAGAGCATCGGTGAACGTTGAGAAGCCACTTTGGGCCAACTGTTCTGCAGAATTATTCTTGCGTCCCGCCAGGGCCAGCCGTGCGGATAAAGGAAATAGCGTTACGGGGCTGTTCATGGCTTCGCTGATAAGTTGTGAAACAAAGGCCTGCGACTCGGCAAGATCAGCCGTGGTCAGCAGATCCATCTTATTGAGAATAAAGAATATGCGGCCGGCGTAATCCCGCACTTGCTTGAGAAAGTCGTATTCAACCTGGCCCATGGGTTGATCCACTGAAAGTATTAGTAAGACCGCATCGGCGCGCGGCAGCAAACTGTAAGTGATGGCACTATTGTGCTGGTGTACTGATCCTATTCCCGGTGTATCGATTAGTCTTACGCCGCTCTTCAACCAGGCTGAAGGCCAGCTTACGCGTACCTCGCTAACGCCTTTTTCGTTGTTGGGGTTGCCCTTTTCAGTAGCGAAGTCCCACAGTGCCTGCACCTCGGTCCGGGTTTCAGTGCCGTTCTTAAACAGCACCCGCATACCCGATGTTTCGCCATATTCAAGAATCGTGGCGATGGCTGTGAGTGGCACCACGCCGACTGGTAGCACCTCATCACCGATGAGCGCATTGATGACACTGCTCTTGCCGCGTTTGAATTCACCCATAACCAACAGATTGAAAATATTGGATTCGAGTCGCTGGCGTAATGTTTGTATCTCTGCCGGTGATATACATTCCAGACTTTCAGCCTCGGCAAGGCATTGCTGAAAGTCATCAGCTTGAGTGATTGCAGGCTGGATATGTGATGACACGATGCAGTGTTTCCTTCAGGAGAAATGTAAATACGGGACAGTCACCGCTTGCCTGGATGGCTATAGTGATCAAACAAGTTTCCAGTGAACCGTTTCACCCGCACGCAGGGGAATCAGTTTGTTTTTGCCGAAGATGATGTTTGCGGGAACGGTCCAGTCTTCTTTAAGCAGTGTTATGGTTTGGGTGTTGCGCGGAAGATGATAGAAGTCGGGGCCAAAGCAGGAGGCGAAAGCTTCCAGTTTGTTCAGGGCATTAGCCTGCTCGAATGCCTCGGCATACAGCTCGATCGCTGCATGGGCGCTGTACATACCCGCGCAACCGCAGGCGCTTTCTTTGGCCGATTGACTATGTGGGGCACTATCACTGCCGAGGAAGAATTTTGGATTGCCGCTGATGGCTGCCTCGACCAGCGCCTGCCGGTGTTGTTCCCGTTTTAGAATTGGCAGGCAGTAATGATGCGGACGGATGCCGCCAGCGAAAATGTCATTGCGGTTCATCAGCAGGTGGTGCGGGGTGATGGTAGCCGCAAGCGTATCCGGCATGGCGCTGACAAAGTCAACTGCATGACTTGTGGTGATATGTTCCAGTACCAGACGCAATTTTGGAAAACGTTTCAACAGAGGCGTCAGCACGGTATCGATAAAAACGTTTTCCCGGTCAAATATATCAACCTGGCGGTCGGTAACTTCACCATGCACCAGTAGCGGCAATCCCTTTTCCTGCATAACCTCAATCACAGGATAAACTTTTTCAATAGATGATACACCGGCATCGGAGTTGGTGGTGGCGCCAGCCGGGTAATATTTCAGAGCGTGGATATGTGGGTTATTTGCCGCGTGATTGATGTCTTCTATCGTGGTGTTGTCGGTGAGATAGAGCGTCATCAAGGGGGCAAACGATTCACCTTCCGGTACGGCGGCAAGAATGCGCTGACGATAGCCCAGAGCTTGTTCGACCGTGGTCACAGGCGGTTTGAGGTTGGGCATGATGATGGCGCGGCCAAAGCGCCGGGCGCTGTCGGGGATAATATCTTTAAGAACTTCGGCATCGCGTACATGCAGGTGCCAGTCGTCAGGACGGAGTAGGGTTATTTCATTCATGCTGTTTTTGGCTCATCGGACTAAATTGTTAGCGGGGTCATAGCCAGGAATAATAAATCAGATGCTCATTGTCCACCGAGATGGATTCACCCAGGCTGATGAATCCCGAGCCGCTCAGAGGGTAATCTTCCTGCTGTATATAGACTTCTTTGTTGCCCTGGGGTTTGATAAAAGTGCCGTTGGTACTGTGATCAGAGACGATGAATTTTCCTCTGCGATAGACAAGCGTGGCATGCTGACGTGAGGCGCAGTCGGATTCCACGATGAAATCACATTTATTACTGCGCCCGAGACTGATGCCGTGATCACGGGAAGTCAGTTCTTTGATGCATTCATGATAGGTCAGATAGAGTTTCTGGCGATTCTTGAACAGGTTGTTCTCCAGAGATGATTCTATCATTTCGGTCAGGGTGGGTTCCGGTTCGTCCTGCTCTTCAATATAGTCCTGGATCCGAGTTGAATTTTTTTCCAACTGACTAATATTTTCGATGAAATTATTGTCACGGTAGAGCAGGTAATTGCCGAGATGATCCAGAAAATTTTTGTCGATGTTGTCAGGATCGATTTCATGGGTTTGCGGTTCACTGCTCAGGACATTGGTGATAGTCAGATTGATCAGTCGCCTGCTGTAGTTCGATCTGAATACCAGGCTGGAAGAAAGCTGGCCGCTGATTTTGTTGTCTTCATTAGTCCGGTCACTGATCTTCAGGCCAAGATAATGTACCTTGTTAATCAGTTTGTCGCGTTCCGATTCTTTAATACTGAAAAGCCGACAGTGTTGGCTGTTGCACTGGAGAATGAAACTGAAACCAACACAGAGCTGGTCAAAGGTGTTTTCGGTATAAAGACGATAGTTTCCGGGAACCAGACCATCGATGCGACCGCTATTGTTAATTTCAAGACTGACCTTAATAGGTGGATTGACGATACGCAGCTGTTGCAGAAACGCATTCAGGTATTCATGAATCTTCCCCAGGCTGTTGCTGACTTCGCTGTGGCGAAAGGTTACTAGGGATTGGTTTTTGCCTGTAGCTTGTTCTTGATCTCTCAGTACACTTTTAGCCTGTTTTTTCAGGTCTTCAATGGCATCCATGTGTTTGTCCCTATGTTCGTAAGGTTTGCTACTTTAATACCATTAAGTCGGATAAAAATCGGAATAACAGTATAGGTTGTTCTGTTTGTGCAGGCCGACAAGCTTCAGTCAAGCCCACCCTGTGCCAGTTTGGCGGGGTCGAGCAGACGGTGGAGTTCAGCCTCATCAAGCTCGGTCATTTCCAATGCCACCTCCATCACTGGGCGCTTCTCGGCGTAGGCTTTTTTTGCAATCGCAGCGCCTTTTTCATAACCAATGACCCGGTTCAGCGCAGTTACCAGAATCGGGTTTTTAGACAGAGCCTGATTGATGTTGTCGTGGTTGACGCTAAAGCCGTCAATGGCCTTGTCGGCCAGCAGACGCGCCGCATTGCCGAGTAATTCAATGTTCTGTAACAGATTGCGGGCGATCAGCGGCAGCATAACATTTAACTGGAAATTGCCAGACTGGCCGCCGAGGGTGATCGCCGTATCGTTGCCGATCACCTGTGCGCAGACCATGGCCACGGCTTCAGGGATGACCGGGTTGATCTTGCCCGGCATGATCGAACTGCCCGGTTGCAGGGCGGGCAGGGCGATTTCACTTAAGCCTGCCAGTGGTCCGCTGTTCATCCAGCGCAGATCATTGCTGATTTTCATCAGACTCACCGCCAGGGTTTTCAATTGGCCGCTTATTTCCACCGCGCTGTCCTGGCTGGCAAGACCAGTGAAGTAATTGTGCATGGTTGTGAACGGCAGTTTTGTTTCGGTTGCCAGTTCACGGGCAACCTGTGAACCGAACTGAGGATGAGCGTTGATGCCGGTGCCTACTGCGGTGCCGCCCTGAGCCAATGCATAGAGGCGCGGCAGGCTGGCATCGATACGTTCCAAAGCCTGTTCGATTTGATCTTTCCAGGCCATGAGTTCCTGTCCCAGACTCACGGGCATGGCATCCATTAAATGAGTGCGGCCGGTTTTGATCACATTTTTCAGTTCTTCGGCACGAATTTCAATGGTATTGGCCAGATGCTGCAAGGCCGGGCGCAACTTGCGGTTGATTTCGAGACAGGCGCTAACATGAATGGTGGTCGGGATTACGTCATTGGAACTCTGGCTCATATTGACGTGATCATTCGGGTGAATGCTCAGACCGGAGTCGTTGCTAGCGAGTCGGGCGATAACTTCATTGGCATTCATGTTGGTGCTGGTGCCGGAGCCGGTCTGGAATATGTCGATGGGAAACTGATCTGCATAATGGCCCTGGCTGATTTGCAGAGCGGCTTTTTTAATCGCTTCAGCCAGGTCAGTTTCCAGCAGGCCGAGTTTTTCGTTGGCCACGGCGCAGGCATATTTAACCTGGCCCAGGGCACGAATAAAAGCGGCGGGCAGGGGCTGGCCGCTGACGGGAAAATTATCCACGGCGCGCTGGGTTTGTGCACCATATAAAGCCTCGGCGGGAACCTGAAGTTCGCCCATGCTGTCATGTTCAATTCGATAGGTTTTGTCGTTCATGATATTTTTTTGCTTGTTCAAGTTTCCAGTGATGAATATTTTCCTCGACTACTCGCCACTGATCGTCGGTTTCGCGTTCAAGAATAATATCCTTATCGATGAAAATACATATGCCATTGCAGGCTTGCATGGTTTCTTCGACATGAAATCCCAGCCGCCGGGGAGTGCTGGTTTTGATGTTCAGGAGTCGATAGGCGAGGGCCAACAATTGCGCCTGACTGAATTCTGTATAGCGTCGTTTTTGCCACTGATTGTAATCGACAATCTGGCCGCCGGGCAGGCCGTAGACCTTGACCCGTTCGGAGATCAATTGCATATGCGCAGCCAGATCCCGCGTCTCAACACTACGGGTGAGCAGTTTAAGCCAGTTTCCAATAATCGTTTGTGGCATCTGTGAGCGTTGATCTGGTTGATTATTAGCCATCCATAGGTAAACCTCAGCATTTTAGTTAGCGGCCAGCGGGCCTCATTTGACAGGCTTCAAGTGTTCCGAAAGGCATGAACTAGGGAACCATAACCCTACAATATTATACTATACCCTTTCAGTCTGCTCAGGGTGAACGGCATTTACAGGATATCTGGCCCAGGTCCGCTCCCGCACCGTGGGCAATCAAACCGTCATTCTTTGATCATTCACCAGTCTTTGCCTTGCGTTACCCTGTGCCTTATGTCCCGGCTGGAATGAGTGGGGCAAAAACCGATGAGGCTCTGAGGTGAATATTCCGCCAATCTGCCGCAGCCTGCGATAAAAAAGCCAATGCCGGGCGGCGAAACAAACGTACAGGGGGATCGATTCATGCAAATACGAAATTTTCATCATCTCAAGATTATGCTGCTCAGTCTGGCCGGGCTTATGCTCGTGATGTTCGGCCAGGTGGCCTATGCGCGCACGGCAACCACCACGCCTATTTTGACCGACTTGTCCTGTGGTTAGCGCACTGATTAATTGTTAACCATCTTTGGACCGCAAAGTGTTGTCGAATCTGGATTTTAACGAATTATTTTACTATTTGTTTTGCCCGGGTCAGCGATAATTTCGCGGGTTGAAGTGGGGGAATTCTTGACCTTGGGAGACAAAAGTCCGATCATAGCCAGCTTTGTATACAGGCGGTTGGCTTTTTTTAACTGGAGCAGGTGCCTTAACGACTTCCATAAATCTGGTTTCTAGGCCGGGTTTCGGGGGGTCGGAACCATATTTATTTTAAGAATTACACAGCTTATCAGCGAAGGAGTCCTATGAACGACGCAGATAAAAAACGTCTGTTGAAGGAAATGATTTTTTTCCGCCGTTTCGAAGATCGGACATTTGAAGCCTACATGGAGCGCAAAATTGGTGGCTTTTTACATCTTTATTCTGGACAGGAAGCGGTAGCAACAGGAGTGCTCGAAAAGGCCATGCTTGGCAAGGGCACGGATAATGATTACGTGATTACCGGCTACCGAGACCATGTTCATGCGCTCAAGGCGGGTGCGCCCGCGCGTGAAGTGATGGCCGAACTCTATGGCAAGGAAACCGGCTCTTCCCGCGGTCGCGGGGGGTCTATGCATATTTTTGATCCGAGCGTCAATTTTATGGGGGGGTACGCGCTGGTGGGTCAGCCGTTTCCGCTGGCCGCCGGTCTGGCTATGGGTTGCAAGCACAAGGGCACCAAGCAGATCGCTATCTGTTTTCTCGGCGACGGCGCTAATAACCAAGGTACCTTCCATGAAACCATGAATATGGCCAAAGTCTGGAATCTGCCAGTATTGTTCGTGTGTGAAAACAACGGTTACGCGATTGGCACCCATATTGATCGTTCCACCGCGGTCAAGGATCAATACAAGCGCGTTTGTGCCTACGATATGCAAGCCAGCCAGCATGACGGCATGGATATTGAAACCGTCATGGAGGCTGCTGAAAAGGCAATTGACTTCGTGCGCAGTGGCAAGGGTCCCTATTTTATCGAGTTTATGACCTATCGTTTTCGTGGTCATTCCATGTCCGATGCCAAGGGTTATCGTACCCGTGAAGAAGAAATCGAATGGGAAAAACGCGATCCAGTTAAAATTTTCAGCAAGCGTCTGATCGAACAGGAACTGATCACTGAAGATGACATCAAGGTGATGGAGCGTGAAATCGATGATGAAATGGAAAATGACATCATCAAGTTTGCGGAAGAAAGCCCGGAGCCGAAAATCGAAGATCTGAACAAGTTTGTTCTGGACGACAATCCTGATCCACGCTGGATCGGTCCGCTGCAACAGTAATCATCGAGGAAAGAGAATGGCAGAGATTGCATACTGGGAAGCGATTCGTCGCGCCCATGATGAGGAAATGGCGAACGACCGCATGGTCATCGCCATGGGTGAGGATATCGGGGTCGCCGGCGGCACCTATAAGGCCACGCTGGGGTTGTACGATAAATACGGTGAGGAACGGGTCATCGATACACCGATCTCGGAAAACTCCTATACCGGCATCGGCATCGGTGCCTCCATGGTAGGTGTGCGCCCGATTATTGAAATCATGTCTATCAACTTCGCCCTGCTGGCACTGGATACGCTGGTCAACGCCGCCGCCAAGATTCGTTACATGTCGGGTGGTCGGGCGCAGTGTCCGATTGTCATGCGTACCCCCGGCGGCACCGCGCACCAGCTTGCTGCTCAGCATTCCGCCCGTCTGGCGCGCATGTTCATGAGCACCTCGGGTTTGCGTGTGGTCACTCCGCGCGGCCCGATTGACGCCTATGGCATGCTCAAATCCGCTGTGCGTTGTAATGATCCGGTTATCATTATCGAACATGAGCAGATGTATAACCTCAAGGAAGAAGTGCCGGACGAGGAATTCTTCCGGCCACTGGAAGGCGCGGAAATTGTCCGTGAAGGCAGCGACATCACTCTGATTGGCTATAACTTCAGTGTGCACCTGTGTCTGGAAGCCGCCAAGCGGCTGGAAGCGGATGGCATTAATGCCGAAGTGCTGGATTTGCGGGTACTCAAGCCGCTGGATCGGGAAACCATTCGCAAGTCGGTGGAGAAAACTCACCGGGTACTGATTGCCGAAGAAGACGAAGCGCCCGTTGGCGTGGGTGCGGAAATCATGGCGCTGATCAACGAGGACTGTTTCTTCGCCCTCGATGCACAACCGGTGCGCATTCATGCCGCCGACGTACCTGTGCCTTACAATGCCCGACTGGAAAAAGCCGCGATTCCCAGTGCTGATGATGTCTATCAGGGTGCGCTTAAGGTGATGGGGAAAATCTAAAAGTGGCTAGTGGCGAGTTGCTAGTAAAACCATTCATTAATTTTTAACTAAACCAGTAACGAACGGGCGGGGGGTATTTTTGATGCTACAGCATTTGGTGGTTAAATCCCCGTCCCTAGCTGCTAGAAACTAGATACCGAGTTTTTATGTCTGAACCTTATGTTATAAAAATGCCCAAGCTTTCTGACACCATGGAAGAAGGCGTGCTAGTGAGCTGGGAAAAAGAAATCGGTGACAAGGTCGAGCGTGGCGATATCGTTGCCACGGTGGAAACTGACAAGGCGATCATGGACGTGGAAGTTTTCCGCGAAGGTTATCTGTCCGGGCCGTTGGCTGAAATTGATTCTACCGTGCCGGTGGGCGGAGCAATGGCGTATCTGGTCGCCAGTCCCGAAGAAGTGCAACAGGGTGGCGAAGTGTCGGCAGAAATGCCGGCTGCGAGTGATGAAGACGCTGCCAGCAAGAGTGTTGAAGATGCCGAGGATTCAGCGCCGGTCGATGAAGCGCCTGCGGATGCGCATACTATTTTAATGCCCAAACTCTCCGATACCATGGAAGAAGGCGTCATGGTGAGCTGGGAAAAAGAGATCGGCGACAAGGTCGAACGCGGCGATGTGGTTGCCCAGGTGGAAACCGACAAGGCGATCATGGATGTGGAAGTTTTCCGTGCGGGCTACCTGTCCGGGCCGATGGCTGAGGTAGACGCAACAGTTCCTGTGGGGGAAGCGATTGCCTATCTGGTGGCCGAACCTGAACAGGTTTTGAATACGAAAAAATCGGCAAGTACGCTCGCACCTGCAGTAAATAGTCAGGAAAAGGTCAAACCGGTTCCCGCCGGTGCAGCTAAAGCCAAGACCCATATTCCTGCCATGCCTCACGGCGCCACCCCATCGCCGCGGCCACAGAAAAAATCGGCGACACCGTATGCACGCCAGCTGGCTGGCGCGCATGGTATCGATTTGAACAGTATTATCGGCAGCGGCCCGAATGGCGCAATTATCGCGGCTGACGTACTCAACAGTAACATTCAGAAAACCTCGACCAAGCGTATTTTCCAGGTGCCGGGTGAAGGCCGGGCCATGACGGCGATGGAAAAAGCCGTGGCGCACAACATGGAATATTCGCTTTCCATGCCGCTGTTTCGGGTCACGGTCAATGTCGATCCGGCTGCCCTGAAAACGGTCTCCAAGGCCAAAGGCTTTTCGCTTACCGTGACGCTGGCCAAGGCCGCCGCCCTGGCAATTGAAAAACACCCTATTATCAATGCGGTTTATCAGCATGAGGATCGCATCGTCGAACGCGATCAGGTTGATGTTGGTCTGGCAGTGGAAACCGCCGGCATGGGGCTGGTGGTGCCGGTCTTGCGCGATGCTGCAAACCGTTCGTTGGCTGATCTAGCGGCTGACTGGAAAGATCTGGTCGAGCGCGCCCGCGCCCGCCGTCTGAAACCAGAGGAATATTCCAATCCCACGTTTACCATTTCCAATATGGGCATGATGGGCGTGGCCCTGTTTGATGCGATTCCCTCACCGGGAACCTCGGCGATTTTTGCCATTTCGACCCTGGGACCTCAGGGTATGCCGGTGACTATTACCGCTGATCACAGGATCGTCAATGGTGCCGATGCGGCCAAGTTTTTGAGTACTTTCCGTGATATGGTGCAGAATCCGGATTGGCTGGATGGCTCTCCTGAGCAAAGTCGAAGGGGCTCCGCTGCTGCGGCCGTTTCCCAGTCGCTTGCACCGAAAGTCGCCAGCTTTGATTTCAAAATGCCCGATGGTAACTGGGATTATGACGTGGTGGTCATTGGCGGCGGTCCCGGTGGCGAAGACTGTGCCCGTGATCTGGTCGAACACGGCTTCAAGGTCGCCATGATCAATGATGCGCCCTTCCCCGGTGGCGAATGCCTGTGGCGCGGCTGTATTCCGTCCAAAGCCTGGCGTGCCGCAGCCGATCGCATCCGCGACCGTGCTCATGACATTCACCTCGGCGTCAAAGGCACGACTAACCCCGTGCTGGACTGGAAAATAATGGAGAAAACCCGCCGCAGCGTGCTGGAGAAGCGCGGCGCAATGGCCTTGAATACTGACAAGGGCGTGAAGATCAATATTGTTCAGGGATTTGCCCGCTTTGTGGATAGCCACCATGTTGAGATCGATGCCGGAGGCAATCAAACTGATCCTCATGTGCGTTCTGTTCCCGGCGATGGCAGCAAGATCTCGACCCTTAGTTTTGGGGTTGCCGTGATTGCCACTGGTGCGCCGCCCTTCGTACCGCCGATTCCCGGTGCTCTTGATGGTGTTGAGAGCGGTGGGGTACTGACTTCCGATACCGTTTGGGGGCTCAAGGCCGTGCCCAAACGTCTGGGGGTGATCGGTGGTGGCGCGATTGGCGTGGAAATGGCGCAGATCTTCCAGGATTTTGGAACGCAAGTGCGGTTGTTTGAGGGTCAGGAACGCATTCTGGCCGAAGTCGAGCCGGAAATTGCCAAACAGCTCACTGCGGTACTGAACGATGATCCTCGACTTACGATTGAAACGGCTGCGAAAATCGTTGAGATCAAGGGCAAGTCGGGTGACATGAAGCTCGCATACGCAGACAGCGAGGGCAAAAAACACAGCTTCAGTTGTGATTATGTCATTATGGCTACCGGCAAGCGTCCGATGTTGGATCCTTTGCAGCTGGATAAGGCGGGCATTGCGACAGAAAACGGTGTCATTAAAGCGGATAATCGTTGCCGCACTTCGGTGCCGCATATCTTCGCGGTGGGAGATGTTATCGGTGGCCTGATGCTTGCCCATACCGCTGGCCAACAGGGTCGTGTCGCCGCCGCAACGATTTGCGGTGAAGACATGATTTATGACGAAAGCAAGGACTCCGGCGTGATCTTCACCCGCCCGGAAGCCGCCTTCGTGGGTCTATCGCTGGAGCAGGCCAAGGCTCGCGGCATCGATGCCGCCGAGGTCAAAGTTCCCATGAGTATTGACGCCAAAGCCATGATCACCGATGAAACCCACGGTATGATCAAGATCGTCGCCGACAAGGCCAGCCACCGGGTGATCGGTGTGCATTTCCTCGCCGATCATGCGGACACGCTGATTGGTGAAGGCGTCATGATGGTGGCCGGTGAAATGACTCTGGAACAGGTTGGACATGCCATTCATCCTCACCCAACCCAGACCGAGCTGTTCGGCGAACTGGCAAGACGCCTGGCTTCGCGCCTGCGTCGGGCTGAGAAGCGCAGGAAGAAATAAAAACTACAACGCAAAGACGTGGAGACGCAGAGGACGCAAAGTTTTATCAATTATCGCTGCACGGTTTTTATCGAGTTGGTTCCAGCTGCTCCCGATTCGTTGAGTAGATGTTTCTGTCTTCCTTAAGGATACCTGCTCACTGCTAAAACTCGGCAGAAAGACAGAAACGCCTGTCTGGCAAGATGCAAAAATACCTTTGCGTTGGAGTTGTCAAACTTTGGTACAACTCTTGCATTTTTTCCGGGTATGTTCGGAAAAACATATTTCCTAATCCTGCTATTGTTTGCGCTGGCGCTGCCTGCTCGTGCGGGTTATCAGTTTTTCAAGGTTCCCGTGAAAGAATCTACCTGGGTGGTAAAGGCGACACCATTGATCTGCCGCCTGCGTCATTCGATACCAGACTATGGCTATGCGGAATTTGTCCGCAGAGTGAAGGCTGAGCTGGAATTTTCGGTGCATGTAAAGCAGGCAGCTAACCGACCGGAGTCTGCACGCCTGCTTTCCCGTGCTCCGGAGTGGAAACATATTGCGATTGCCCGGGACTTTGGCAGTATTCCCGTGGTCAAAGGCAAGGAGCCATTTTATCTGCACAATGGCTGGGCCAAACGGATGGCGACGGAACTGGCAGAAGGCATGGATCTGCAACTTGTCTATCGAGACTGGTCAGATGGTAGTGATGAAATCACAGTGACAGTTATTCCGGTCAATTTTCTCGAAGCCTGGTCGAAATTTCAGACCTGCGAAAAACAACTGCTGCACTTTAATTTTGCGGACGTCAGAAAAACCATCATTCAGTACGGCGTGGGCAAGACCCGACTCGACAGGGCAACACAGCACCGGCTGGATCAAATGATCCATTATATGAAAATAGACAGCAGTGTGCGTGGTGTGCGGATTGACGGCTATACGGACAGTAAGGGACTACAGCGAATAAATATTGTGGTGGCACGTCGGCGTGCCAATACAGTACGTAATTATTTTATCAAACACGGTATCAGCAGGAACAAAATCCGTGTCCATGCCCACAGTGAACTGGATGGCAAGTTCAGCAATCGCACCGCAGCCGGACGCAAAAAAAATCGCCGGGTGGAAGTGAGGCTGGTTCATTAACCGAGCCCTGTTTTAATCCCGGCATATTGAATTCCCTCGCTGCTGGCGGCGAATACGGTATAATTCCCCGCTTGCTATTCTGACTTCCAGTTTGAGACCGAGGCTTTTCCATGAGCAAAATCAAAAAAGTAGTGCTGGCTTATTCCGGCGGACTTGATACATCCATCATTCTTAAATGGCTGCGCGACACCTACGGCTGTGAAGTGGTCACTTTTACTGCCGATATCGGCCAGGGCGAGGAAGTGGAACCGGCGCGTGCCAAGGCCGAGGCCATGGGGGTGAAGGAAATCTATATCGAGGATCTGCGTGAGGATTTTGCCCGCAACTACGTTTTCCCCATGTTTCGCGCCAATACCATCTATGAGGGGGAATACCTGCTGGGCACTTCTATCGCCCGACCACTGATCGCTCGGCGTCTGGTGGAAATCGCCAATGAAACCGGGGCTGACGCCATTTCTCACGGCGCTACGGGTAAAGGCAACGATCAGGTGCGTTTTGAACTGGGCGCCTATGCACTGAAACCGGACGTTCAGGTGATTGCGCCCTGGCGTGAATGGGATCTCAATTCCCGTGAAAAACTGATGGCCTATGCAAAGCAACACGGGATCCCGGTTGATTTCAACAAGGGCAAAAAGTCCCCCTATTCCATGGATGCCAACCTGTTGCATATTTCCTACGAAGGCGGTGTGCTGGAAGATCCCTGGGCTGGTCCGGAAGACAGTATGTGGCGCTGGAGCGTGTCACCCGAGGCCGCACCGGACAGTCCGACCATTATCGAACTGACATTCGAGAAGGGTGATGTTGTCGCTATCGACGGCCAGGCTATGTCGCCAGCGAGCGTAATGGAGAGCCTGAACAAACTGGGCGGTGCCAATGGTATTGGTCGGGATGATATCGTCGAGAACCGTTATGTGGGCATGAAGTCCCGCGGTTGTTACGAAACACCGGCGGGGACTATTTTATTGAAAGCGCATCGGGCGATGGAATCCCTGACCCTGGATCGGGAAGCGGCGCATCTCAAGGATGAGCTCATGCCCCGTTATGCCAGCGTCATTTACAATGGTTATTGGTGGTCACCCGAGCGGCGGATGTTGCAAGAGCTGATCGACGCCAGTCAGGAGCATGTCAACGGCGTGGTACGGCTCAAGCTCTACAAAGGTAATGTCATGGTGGAGGGACGCAAGTCAGAAAGCGACAGCCTGTTCGATGAAAGCATTGCGACCTTTGAAGATGATGCCGGAGCCTATAATCAGCAGGATGCGGAAGGCTTTATTAAACTCAATGCCCTGCGCTTACGGATTGCGGCGAAAAGACGATAAGCCCGCGGAAATGAATTGGGCGCAGCTTGCCTGCGCCTGGTTGCTTATTTTGCCATTACATCAGCACTGACCATGGTTTGTTGTTTCGCGTAGCGCATGAATTCATCAGCAGCAACCGGTTTGCTGAAATAATAGCCCTGAAAAATATCGCAGCCAAATTCCATCAGCATGATCAACTGAGAGGCTTCTTCAACCCCTTCGGCAATGACCTGAAATCCCAGTGTATGGGCCATATCGATAATGGATTTTACCAGTGCCGCATCCGATACACTCTTTTCCATGTTATTGACGAAGCTGCGATCGATTTTCAGGATATTAACCGGAAAATGCTGTAGGCGTGATAAGGATGAATAGCCCGTGCCGAAATCATCAATGGCAATCTTGAAGCCTTTATCGGACAAGTCCTGCAGGTTTTCGATGATATGATCCGAATACTGGGTTATGCCGGTTTCGGTAATCTCCAGTTCGATTGACTCCGGTGAGAAGCCGTGGTTGGCACAGGCGCGGGCGAACTCCTCAACCACATTTCGGGACAGGATCTGGTGTGGGGAGACGTTGATGGCCAGTCGCTGGAAACAACCGGAGTCACACAAGCCTTTTGCATGCCAGTCGGTCATTTGATCCAGTGTGTGTTCGAGCACCCAGCGACCGATCTCGATGATATGCCCCCGTTCTTCTGCGATACCAATAAATACATCGGGGGGAATATTGCCATACTCTTTACTGTGCCAACGCAACAGAACTTCGGCGCCGATGACCTGATTCTGACGATCCACTTGTGGCTGATATACCAGGAACAGTTCATCCCGTTCGATGGCCTTGCCAATGGCGGTGCCCAGAAATCGCCGGTAATTCGCCTGCTGTTCCATTTCCTGATTATAAAACTGGTATTTGCCGCGTGAATGCCCCTTGCAATGAGCAAGGGCGATGCCTGAACGCTGTAATATCGATTCGGCATTCGTATCTTGTCCGTTGCCCCAGGCGATGCCGATAGAACTGTGCAGAACCAGATCATGTTGCTCAAATTCAAATGATGTCTGTAACAGTTTGCTTATTGAGCCTGCTCGCTTGCTAATCAGAAGCTGGAGTCGTTCATCATTTTCATCTCGTTGCCAGTAAGCGATTACAAATTCGTCCGCCCCCATGCGGGCCACAATGGCACCATCAATAATACCGCTTATACGGCGTGCAGCTTCTTGCAGAACGGCATTGCCGACTCGGCGTCCAAGTCCGGCATTGATTTCATGGAAATTATCAAGATCCAGGGTTAACACGATAATCCGATCATGTTTTGAGCGTGATTGGACAAGCATTTGTTCGAGCTTTTTATGCAACAGGGAGGCATTAGCCAGGCCGGTAATATCATCATAATAGGCGAGGCGGTGGATTTTCTCTTCTGCCTTCTTAATCGGGCTCAGGTCGATAAACATCCCTGCATAGCGCAGAATTTTGCCGGCGCTGTTTTTCAGGGCGACGATATTTAACCACTCCGGATATATCTCACCATTCTTGCGCCGGTTCCATATCTCACCTTCCCAATGACCGTCTTCATCGATCTTCTGCCACATAGTGGTATAAAAATTCGATCCATGCAGGCCGGATTTAAGAATGGCAGGTGTTTTACCAATAACTTCTTCGATTGAATAACCCGATACATTTTGGAATGCCTGGTTGACCCACTGGATTTTTTTGTCCCGATCAGTAATCGTAACGCCATGAGAGCTATGAGATAGAATCAGATCGGTGAGCTGTTTTTCCAGGCGTATATGTGCCGTGTTTATCAGCAGGGCGATAATAGCGGCAAAATTTTCGAGTACCCGTACCTCGTCGGCATTGTAGGCATGGCCGACATTGATGTACAAAACTATGACGCCCAGTAATTGATTTTTCAGTTTGACGGGTACAATGTAGTGACCGTGATTAGACATTCCTTCGTAATGGATTTCATGCTGTTCGTCAACACAGCTTGTGTGCAGAACTTCGGCCGATTCTGCTACCCGACCACAGAGGCACTGTCCATAGTTTATTTTGGCGCATGAATCTTTTATGGAAGGCGAAAAATTGAGTTCAGCGGCAAGCTTCAGTTGACGTGTTTCTGGTTGCGCCAGAAAAATACCACCAGCATGGGTGTCTAGCCAGGGCAATTCAAGAATGGTCGCAAGAATGTTGCACAATATCTCGTTAATAGCATCGGCATTGCCGTTATCAATCATTTCTGCGTATTCTTGTTCCTGTTGCATTAATGCCGCCTCATTGGTAAGCCTGTTATAACAGCCCGGAAATTCCTGAATTCCAGGAGTAATCAGGACTTATCTAAATAGCTGTTCCGAATACCCGTACACTTGTGACTTTTCACGTTCGTGGTGAGCTTGTCGAACCATGAGCGTGAAAATTCTGTGAATAGAGTACTAGTCTATTTATCCTTCGACAAGTGCTCTCCTGAGCAACGCCGAAGGGTCAGGATGAACGGTAGCCTTTACAGTGTACTGGTATTTGGAACGCTTATTTAGATATCGGCATAATGCATCAGGGATTTAGGTTTGATTTTAGCCTTATGGCTAATAATTCAAACCTGTGTCGGCAGGGTACATATTTCGTAACTACTGACCCCTCAGATTGCAGAACAGTAGCCATTCGTCATTCCCGCATGGGGTCAGCGGGAATCCAGTGGTTTTACAAACATAGATTCCGGCTAAATAGGCGTTCCAAATACCAGTACACTTTCGGGTTTCCACGTTCGTGGTGAGCCTCGTTCGATGAGACTCACGACAGGCTTCGGCTTCGCTCAGGAGAGCCCTGTCGAACCATGAACGTGGAAACACTGTAAATAAAGTGCTTAATATGTTTGTCCTTCGACAAGCTTCCTTCGACAAGGCTCTCCTGAGCGAAGCCGAAGGGCTCAGGACGAACGGTTTTTCCAAAACTGTACTGGTATTTGGAACAGCTATTTAGAACCATGCCGGAATGACGGCTGCCAAGAGGTATGAGCAGTTACCATATTTCCTTATTTCAGATAAGGACTCCCTTTATTTTTCTGAGCCTGTAATGGACATTATTTTTTTACGGATACATTCAATATATTCATGTTCATTTGCCATGCTTTGATTGCGTTGTGCCTGCCAGATCATCTCACTCAGACATTCCATGATTTCATGTTCGGCCACATGTGTGTCGGCGTATTTTTTCATCAGTTGTTGATACAGGCCGCTTAGTTCTGCAGGACGTCGCAGGGATAATTGTTCCTGAATCGCCAGATGCAGGGACATATGCAGGAAGGGATTGGATTCACCGTTGCTTGCGGAAAAATCCCGCAGCAGATTATCCTTATTTTTAAACAGGGCATGATATTCAGGGTGTAGTGTAATGATCTGCACCAGTATGCTTTCCATGGCTTCCAGTTTTTCCTGGGCCTGGTATTTTTCCCAGGCTTCGAAAAATACCCTGCGCATGGCATTTCTGTCTTGTCCAAACATGGCTTAGGTTTTTCTCCTGCAACAGTGGTTGAACTTCATTTCAGTCAATAGTTTTATCTTTGAATTCGCACAGATCTTCAATCAGGCAGGAACCACAGCGGGGTTTTCGGGCGATGCAGGTATAGCGGCCCAGCAGGATCAGCCAGTGGTGTGCGTCCTGTTTAAACTCGTCGCTGACAAACTTGAGCAGTTTATTCTCAACCTCGACTACGGTTTTCCCTGGGGCGATGCCGGTGCGGTTGGAGACACGGAAAATATGGGTGTCCACGGCAATGGTGGGATGGCCGAAGGCGGTATTGAGTATCACGTTGGCCGTTTTGCGGCCGACGCCGGGCAAGGCTTCCAGCGCGGCACGATTATCGGGAACCTGACTGCCATGTTGGTCGATGAGAATTTTGCAGGTCTTGATAATGTTTTTGGCTTTGCTGTTATACAAGCCGATGGTTTTTATATATTTTTTCAGGCCGGACTCTTTAAGCGCAACTATTTTCTCTGGCGTATTGGCCTGTCTGAACAGTTCTACCGTTGCCTTGTTCACGCCTCGATCAGTGGCCTGAGCGGAGAGTATCACAGCGATAAGCAGCTCAAAGGTCGAACTATAATTCAGCTCGGTGGTGGGTGTTGGATTGTGCGCCCGCAGACGGGTAAAAATTTCATAGCGTTTGTTTTTGTTCATTTAAAGTCAGATTCAAGTTACGAGAGGAAAGATACAAGGGGTTTGTACTTGCTTGTATCTTTTCCCGTTTATCGTATTACCTCTACAACCTGTTCTGTCGGTATAGCCCGGGTTTTGCGGGCATGGTATTTTTCAATCCTGTTCTTGATGGCGATCAGAAAGCCCAGTCCAAGGAAGGCGCCGGGTGGCAGAATGGCCAGTAAATAGCCCCGGTAATTTTGAAACAGGTGGACTGTGAGCCACTTTGAATGTTCGCCAAACATGAGTTCAATCTGCTGAAACAGGGTGCCGAAGCCGATGGCTTCGCGCAGGGTACCCAGTAGCAACAGGACCAGGGTAAAGCCCAGCCCCATGAACAGACCATCGGCAAAAGATTGGGGTATGCTGTTTTTGGAAGCAAAGGCTTCGGCGCGGGCTATGATCATGCAGTTGGTAACGATCAGCGGAATAAAAATGCCGAGAATATTATAAAGCTCATGAAACCAGGCATTCATGCTGAGTTCGATCACGGTAACAATAGACGCAATGATAAGTACAAAAACCGGAATGCGGATTTCCGGACGTACCCAATGGCGAATAGCTGAAATGCTTACATTGGAGCAGATCAGGGTTAGCGTAGTAGCCAGTCCCAGTCCCAGACTGTTAACCATGGTGTTGGTGATAGCCAGCATGGGGCAGAGGCCGAGGACCTGGACCAGGGCGGAGTTGTTACTCCAGAGGCCGTTGCGGGCGATATCAAGATAGGGGTTTTTCATGCTGCAGGCTCCTTTTCAGCGGTGGCCGGGGCGAATAGTTCGTCGCGGTGCTGATTGAAATAAATCAGGGCGTTGTGGACAGCCTTGACCACGGCGCGCGGGGTGATAGTGGCGCCGGTGAATTGATCAAATTTGCCGCCGTCTCGGTTGACGGCCCAATCTTTTCTTTTCATATTTTTCAGAGATTTACCGGTAAAACTCAGAATCCAGTCGCTGCGCGACAGATCAATGGCATCACCCAGCCCGGGTGTTTCATGGTGGTTGACAACCCGTACACCGGCCAGTTGACCGTTATAGCGAATGGCGATGAGTAAATAAATATTGCCGCTATAGCCGTCCGGGGCGATGCTTTCAAGGATTGCGGCGACAGGTTTTCCCGCTTTGCGCGCACGATAGATATTGACGGCGTTGTTGTTGCCGAGCAGTGCCGGGTTTGAGACGCGGATGGTGTCGCTGAAAAGATCATTGTCATATTGATCGGCGGGAATTAGTTCATGCAGGGTTTTCAGCAAGGTTGTGCGATGGTTGGCGGCAATTCGTTTGGCCGTGTTTTTATAGGTCAGACTGACCATGCCGGTACCGACAACCGCAAACAGTCCCAGCAGAATGGCGCTAATGGCCATGTTTTTAAATAAAGACATCGTCAGTCGTCCTGGTGGCCGAATACCCTGGGCTGGGTATAGTAGTCAATAGTGGGTACTGCCATGTTCATCAGCAATACGGCAAAGGCGAAGCCGTCAGGATAACCGCCCCAGGTACGAATGATATAGGTGAGGATGCCGATGCCGGCGCCGTAGTAGAGACGGCCGCGCAGGGTGGTGGCGGCGCTGATGGGATCGGTGGCGATAAAAAAGGCGCCCAGCATGGTGGCGCCACTGAACAGATGAAACAGCGGTGAAGCATGAGCATCGATATCGGCGAGCTGAAACACCAGGGCGCAAAAAAACAGACTGCCAATGACGGCGACCGGGATATGCCAGCTGATGACGCGCATAAAAATCAGCAGCATGCCGCCGAGTAGAAACATCAGGTTGACCCATTCCCAACCGCGCCCGCCGAGCATGCCGAACAGATTCTGAAATTGAGCGCTGATTTCATGAATAGTCATGTTCAGTCCCAGACGGGTTTTGACCACATCCATGGGCGTGGCCATACTGATGCTGTCAATGTTATGTCCGTGCGGCAGAACTTCAAACAGGCTATAACGCAGGCTGTCCATAAAAGCCATGTCGTGAGTAGCCGGTAACCAGGTGGTCATTTCTCGCGGAAAGGCGATGAGTAACATGGCATAACCGACCATAGCCGGATTGAAGGGATTGTAGCCGAGACCGCCGTAAAGCTGTTTAGCGATAACGATAGCGAAGGCGGTGCCGACAAAAATCAGCCACCAGGGCGCTAATGGTGGCAGGGCAATGGCCAGCAGGACGGCGGTGAGAATAGCGCTATAGTCGGATAGAAACGGTTTTATGGGACGTTGACGCAGGTGCAGCATCAGGGCTTCACTGGCCAGCGCGGTGGGAATGGCGATAATCAGATTAATCAGCAGCCCCCAGCCGAAGAAATAGATCTGGGTGAACATGCCCGGGATCAGGGCGAGCAGCACCAACAGCATGATTCGGGAAACGCTGTTGCCCGAACTCAGAAAAGGGGAACTGCTTATGTTGATGCTCATGCGGGTTTAATTACCTGTTTTCTTTCTGCGATCTTCGATTTTCGCAATGGCTTCTTTTTGCGCAGCACTGAGATTATCGGTATTTTTCTTTTCTTGTTCCTGTTCTTCACGGCGCGCCTTGACCCTGGCCATAGCCGCTTCGATAGCCGCCTTTTTGGCATTCTTGTCATCGCTGTTATTGCCGGTCTTTTTCAGTAATTCCTTTTTCCGACGTTTACGTTCTTCATCTTCCTTTTTCTTGCGTTGCAGCCGGTATTGTCGGAACTCATGTCGTTGACGCGCCAGGTCGGCTTTTTTCTTTTCTTCTTCCTGTGCCCAGATTTCGGTTTTGGCGAAACGGTAATAATTGACCAGCGGAATATGGCTGGGGCAGACATAGGCACAGGCGCCGCATTCGATACAGTCGAATAGATTGTAGTCCTGGATGCGATCAAAATCCTGCGCGCGGGCATACCAGTAAAGTTGTTGCGGCAGCAGTTGCAAGGGGCAGACGCGGGCGCATTCAGCGCAGCGAATACAGGGCATGGCAGGGCTGTGCGGTTTACGTTTCAGGCTTAGCACACAGTTGCTGGTTTTAATTACCGGTACATTTTGATCGGCAACCTTAAAGCCCATCAGCGGCCCGCCCATGATCAGATCAACATCCGCTTTTTCATCAAAGCCGCATTGATCAAGCAGGAAGCGGAACGGTGTGCCGAAGCGTACCTGCAGGTTGCGCGGGTGTCTGATGGCATCACCCGTGACCGTGACCACGCGCGAGATCAGGGGCAAGCCCCGCATGGCATCGTAAACCGCGGCAGCGGTAGCGACGTTGTGACAGACGATACCGACATTGACGGGCCGATTATTGGCCGGGACTTCTATGCCGGTGACTACCTTGATCAGCTGTTTTTCCCCGCCGGTCGGGTAGAGGGTCGGAACCTGCACGATTTCAATATCGTGAGGTTCATGTTCTTCCAGCGCGTTGACCAGCATGGTATGCGCGAGACGCTTGTTGTCTTCTACGGCAATGATGCAGTGTTCAGCCTGCAGGGCCTGTTTCATGACCAGCAGCCCCTTGATGATCTCGTGTGGCCGTTGTTGCATGAGCATGGCATCACAGGTGATATAGGGTTCGCACTCGGCGCCGTTGAGCAGCAGAGTCTTGACCCGGTTGCCTGGTCCCGGGTTGAGTTTGATGAAACTGGGGAAACCGGCGCCGCCGAGACCGACGATACCGGCATCGCGCAGCAGGTGCCGTAACTCGGCCGGTTCCATCTTGTGATAATCATGTGTCGGCATGTCGATGGCTTCATCTTTGCCATCGGTCTCGATGACGATGCAGGGTGCGTCGAGTCCGGAGGGATGAGGCACCGGCCGGTTTTCGATGGCGCTGATCCGGCCCGAGGTGGTGGCATGCACGGGTGCGCTGACAAAGCTTTTGGCTTCAGCAATCATTTGCCCTTTAAGCACCCGCTCGCCGATACTGACCAGGGCTTCAGCCGGTTCGCCGATATGTTGTTGCAGGGGCAGGGTCAATAACGGTGGAATGGCGGCCTCATGAATGAGTTCCTGCATGGAGATTTTTTTATGCTCCGGCAGGTGCAGCCCACCGTGAAAATGGCTGAGCCGGTGCTTCATGATTTGTCTGCCCCCGATTTTTCCAGTTCGGTTTCAGGCCGGGGCCATTTCCAGTGACTGAGATTGCGTTTCACTGGCACGACATAAATGCAGTCCACCGGACAGGGTGGAATGCACAGGTTGCAGCCGGTGCATTCGGATTCAATGATGGTGTGCATCTGTTTGGCTGCGCCGAGGATGGCGTCCACCGGACAGGCCTGAATGCAGAGGGTGCAGCCGATACAGAGTTGTTCATCGATGTGAACGATGGTTTTTTCCGCGTGCTGGCCGTGTTCTTCGTTCAGCGGCACAGGGTCGCGGCCCAGCAGATCTGCCAGTGCCTGAATGACGGTTTCGCCACCGGGGGGGCAGAGATTGATTTCGGCCTCGCCATTGGCGATGGCCTCGGCATAGGGGCGACAGCCGGCATAGCCGCACTGACCGCACTGGGTTTGGGGCAGAATGGCATCGATTTTATCGGTAATCGGATCGCCTTTAACTTTGAATCGAATGGCAGAGTAGCCGAGCAGCAGGCCAAAGGCGATGGCGAGGGCGGTTAAAACGACAATGGCTTCGAACATCAGCCTTTTACTAACCCGGCAAAGCCCATGAAGGCGATAGACATCAGTCCGGCGGTAATCAGGGCAATCGATGCGCCCTGGAAGGTTTCCGGGACATCGGCGGCGATGATGCGTTCACGCATGGCGGCAAACAGAATGAGTACCATGGAGAAGCCCAGTGCTGCACCGAAGCCGTAGAGGGCGGATTCAATGAAACCGTGATGAGTTTGCACGTTTAAAAGAGCGACACCCAGTACTGCACAGTTGGTGGTAATCAGGGGCAGAAAAATACCGAGTACCTGATAAAGCATGGGACTGGTTTTACGGACCACCATTTCGGTGAACTGCACCACCACGGCAATCACCAGAATGAAGGTGATGGTGCGCAGGTATTCGAGGCCGAAGGGGACGAGTAAATACTCATTGGCCAGATAACTGCACACCGATGACAGGGTCAGCACAAAAGTGGTGGCCATGGCCATGCCGGTGGCGGTTTCCAGTTTGCGTGAAACGCCCATGAACGGGCACAGGCCGAGGAACTTCACCAGCACGAAGTTGTTGACCAGGACCGTGCTTACCAGAATAAGTGCGTATTCTTTCATGATAGTCACTCGCCCCTTATTTTACTTTCATACCCGGCTGTGCGCCTGCGTGAGGTTCCAGTATCCATAAATCTTTACCGCCGGGGCCGGCGGCCAGCACCATGCCTTCGGATACGCCGAAGCGCATTTTACGCGGTTTGAGATTAGCTACCATAACCGTCAGTTTACCCTGCAAATCTTCCGGCTGGTAGGCGGACTTGATGCCGGCGAAAACATTTCGGGTTTCGCCGCCAAGATCGAGCGTCAGTTGCAGCAGTTTGTCGGCGCCTTTGACGTGTTCGGCTTTAACGATGCGGGCAATGCGCAGATCTATTTTAGCAAAGTCATCAAATTCAATTTCATCGGCAATGGGATCGGCCTTGTTTTCAGCCGTGCGGCTTACCGTTGGCGCGGTTTCCTGAAGATGTTCTTTAGAGGCTTCCAGCATGGCTTCGATTTTATCCGATTCCACTCGCGTCATCAGCGGTTTGAATTTATTAATTTGATGATTCGTCAATGGCGCAGCAATGTCTTCCCAGGTCAGCGCGTCGATATTAAGAAAGGCTTCCGCCTGTGCGGCCATTTTTGGCAACACCGGTTTAAGGAATGCGATCAGGGCGCGGAACAGGTTGAGGCCCATGCTGCAAACAGCCTGCACTTCCTGTTCCTTGCCTTCTTCTTTGGCTAACAGCCAGGGTTTGTTGGCGTCGATGTACTGATTGGCCTGATCCGCCAGGGCCATGATTTCACGAACCGCATGGCTGAACTCGCGTTGTTCATAGAGTTTGGCAATGGGCGTACGGGCCTCGGCAAAGCGGGCGTAAAGCTCGGGTTCGGCGCAGTTGGCTGAGAGTTGGCCGTCGAAACGTTTGTAAATAAAGCCGGCGCAACGGCTGGCGATGTTGACCACCTTGCCGACCAGATCGGAATTGATGCGCAACTGGAAGTCTTCGAGGTTGAGATCCAGATCCTCGATACCACGACCGAGTTTGGCGGCATAGTAATAACGCAGGTATTCGGGATTCAGTTGCTCAAGGTAGCTGCGCGCCTTGATGAAGGTGCCGCGCGACTTGGACATCTTCTGGCCGTTGACGGTGAGAAAGCCATGACAAAATACCGCTGTGGGCGTGCGAAAGCCTGCGCCGTGCAACATCGCGGGCCAGAACAGGGTGTGGAAGTAAGCGATGTCCTTGCCGATAAAATGATAGACCTCACAGTCGCTGTCTTTTTTCCACCAGCTATCGAAATCCAGATCCTCGCGTTGGTTGCAGAGGTTCTTGAAACTGGCCATATAACCGATAGGCGCATCCAGCCAGACATAGAAATATTTGCCCGGCGCATCCGGGATCTCAAAACCGAAATAGGGTGCGTCACGGGAAATATCCCAGTCCTGCAGGCCCGCCTCAAACCATTCATCAAGTTTGTGTGTGATTTCCGGCTGGGTGTGCCCGGCTTGTGTCCATTTCTTGAGCATGGCCTCGAAGTCGCCCAGTTTGAAAAAGAAATGCTCAGATTCCTTTTCTATCGGGGTGGCGCCAGAGACGGCGGAAACCGCATTTTTGAGTTCGGTGGGAGAGTAAGTGGCGCCGCAGGCCTCGCAGCTGTCGCCGTATTGATCGACCGCGCCGCAACGGGGACATTCACCCTTGATGAAGCGATCCGGTAGAAACATTTCCTTTTCCGGATCGTAGGCCTGTTTGATGGTGCGTACGGCGATGTGACCGTTGTCACGTAACGCTTTATATATATACTCGGCCAGCTCGCGGTTCTCGTCTGAATGGGTGGAATAAAAATTGTCGAAACCGATACCGAAATCGGCAAAATCCGCCCGGTGCTCAAGATCGGTGCGGGCGATCAGCTCTTCGGGGCTAATGCCTTCAGTTTGTGCGCGGAGCATGATGGGGGTGCCGTGGGCATCATCGGCGCAGACATAAATACAGTCCTGACCTTGCATTTTCTGGAAGCGCACCCATATATCAGTCTGTATATATTCCACCAGATGCCCCAGGTGAATGGAGCCATTGGCGTAGGGTAATGCGCTGGTGACCAGAATATGGCGTTTGGATTCAGATTTTAATTCGTTCATTCGGCTTTCACAGGTGCTTGTTATCCCGAGTGTTTTCCCGGGACTGACGGGAGGCGATACCCTATCAGGAATGTCCGGATTGAGCCAGCCCGGATTCAGTGCTGCTGCAGTTCATTCAAGGCAGGCCAAATCCGCATTAGGGGGCGAAAATTTCGCCCATACCCGTTAAAATATCTGGCTGTTTCCAATTGATGGCACTATGCAAATAGATCATGTAGAATGCACTCAATACTTTATCAATTTACTTGGTTATTTTAAACCGGTATTTTTAATGCAAACAGGGCGGACAGGTTTCGCGCCCGGCTTTAACCCCAAACTTTAAAATCCAGGAGAAGCAAATGGCTGATGTTTCACAATCACAGGTCGAAGATGCCATCAAGACATACATTGATCCCTATCTGGAAGGGGATCTGGTTTCAAACAAGGCAGTAAAAAACATTACGATTGATGGCGGCAAGGTTGCTGTGGATATCGAGCTGGGTTTCCCTGCTGATGGCTATAAAAAAGATCTGGCGACAAAGCTGAAAGATAAAGTCGAAGCGCTGGATGGCGTTACTGAAGCCAACATCGATGTTTCCCACAAGATCACCGCCCATGCGGTGCAGAAGGGAGTGAAAACCATTGAGGGTGTGAAAAATATTATTGCCGTGGCCTCAGGCAAAGGCGGGGTGGGTAAGTCCACTACCTCGGTCAACCTGGCTCTGGCTCTGTCCGCCGAAGGCGCGACCGTGGGTATTCTGGACGCCGATATTTACGGTCCCAGTCAGCCGCGCATGCTTGGCGTGTCGCAGCAGCCGGAATCAGCCGATGGCAAATCCCTGGAACCGCTGAACAGCTATCACATTCAGTCTATGTCCATCGGTTATCTCATCGACGAAGAAACCCCGATGATCTGGCGCGGTCCCATGGTTACACAGGCGCTGGAACAGTTGCTTAACGATACCAAATGGAAAGATCTGGATTACCTGATTGTCGATCTGCCACCGGGCACAGGTGATACCCAGCTGACTCTGGCGCAAAAAGTGCCGGTCACCGGCGCCGTGATTGTTACCACCCCGCAGGATATCGCCCTGCTTGATGCGCGCAAGGGCCTGAAGATGTTTGAAAAAGTCGAAGTGCCGGTATTGGGCATCATTGAAAACATGAGCATCCACATCTGTAGCGAATGTGGCCACGAAGAGCATATTTTCGGTTCGGGCGGCGGTGGACGCATGGCCGAGCAGCACAATGTGGATCTGCTGGGTTCGCTGCCGCTGGATATTTCCATCCGTACCAGCACCGATGAAGGCAAGCCTACGGTCGTGGCGGATCCTGAAGGCCGTATTGCCGAGATCTATCGCGATATCGCCCGCCGGGTGGCGGCCAAGTTGTCATTGAAAACCCGCGACTATAGCGCCAGCTTCCCGAATATCGTCATCCAGAATAATTAACGCCCCCACCTTAAACGGGGAACGAGCCGTTCCCCGTTTTCTTTTAGTTTTAGCAATATCAGTAAAGATGATCCCACCCTGACAGCCTGTTAGAATAGCCCGCCAAGTCAAACAGAAAGGGCTAACATGAGTATCAAATCCGACCACTGGATCCGGCGCATGGCCGAAAGCGAAGGCATGATCGAGCCTTTCGAGGCAGGCCAGGTACGGGAAAACGGCGGCGGCCGGATTGTCTCCTATGGCACCTCCAGTTATGGCTATGATGTGCGTTGCGCCGATGAATTCAAGATTTTTACCAATATCAATTCGGCAATCGTCGATCCCAAGGATTTCGATCACCAGAGTTTTGTTGATTTCAAGGGTGATGTCTGCATTATCCCGCCCAATTCCTTCGCGCTGGCGCGCACGGTGGAATATTTTCGTATTCCGCGTAGCGTACTGACCATCTGTCTGGGTAAATCCACCTATGCCCGCTGTGGCATTATTGTCAATGTCACGCCGCTGGAGCCGGAATGGGAAGGCCATGTGACCTTGGAGTTTTCCAATACTACGCCGCTGCCGGCAAAAATTTACGCCAACGAAGGTGTAGCGCAGATGCTGTTTTTCGAGTCGGATGAAGTGTGTGATACGTCTTACAAGGATCGCGGCGGCAAGTATCAGGGCCAGCAGGGCGTGACTCTACCCAAGGCCTGATTTCTCGTCATCCAGCAGTACGCTGTTACCCTGCAGACGCAGGCGGCCTTCGGCAAACCAGCGGATCACCTGCGGGTAAATAATATGTTCCTGTTCGTGAATACGCTGGGCCAGGGTGTCGGCGTCATCATTTATGTGGACCGGGATTTCCGCTTGCCGGATCACCGGCCCGGCATCCAGCTCGGGGGTGACAAAATGCACACTGACACCGTGAATTTCATCCCCGGCATCGAGTACGCGCTGGTGGGTATTCAGCCCCTGATAACGGGGCAGCAGAGAAGGATGAATATTGATCATGCGACCGAGGTAATGCTTGACGAATTCATCCGTCAGAATGCGCATGAAACCGGCCAGTACCACCAGTTCGGGCCGGTAGTGATCGATACGGGCCATCAGCGCCTGATCAAAGGCTTCGCGACTGGGGTAATCATGGTGATCGATTACTTCGGCAGGGATCCCGGCTTCGCGGGCGCGGTTGAGGCCATAGGCCTGCGGCCTGTTGCTGATCACGGCGCGGATTTCGGCTGGCAGGCCCGCCCGGATAGCATCGATAATAGCCTGCAGATTGCTGCCGTTACCGGAGATCAGGACGACGATGGGCAGGGGACAGGGACAGTCAGCTGAGATCATGCCGGTGTAATGACCACTTGCTGATCATTCTCATGACACTCTTCAATGTGGCCAATCAGCGTAGCCTCCACCCCATCTGCCTGCAGTTGTGTCAGTGCCTGCCCGGCATCGGCGGTATCCACCACCACTACCATGCCCAGGCCGCAGTTAAAGGTGCGATACATTTCCTCATCATTGATATTGCCCTGCTGTTGCAGCCAGTCGAACACCGCTGGCGCGTTCCAGCTGGCCGCATCGATATGCGCACAGGTGTTGGCCGGCATCACCCGTGGCAGGTTTTCCAGCAGGCCGCCACCGGTAATATGCGCCAGCGCATGAATGTTGATTTTTGCCGCCAGATTCAGCAGCGGTTTGACATAGATGCGGGTGGGTTCCAGTAGACGCTCTCCCAGGGTGGCGCCGTCGAAGGGCTGGCTCAAATCCGCCTCGTTGGTTTCAATAACCTTGCGAATCAGGGAATAACCGTTGGAATGTGGTCCGCTGGCAGCCAGGCCGATAAGCATATCGCCGGCTTTCACTGCACTGCCGTCGATGATCCTGCTTTTCTCCACCACGCCGACACAGAAACCGGCCAGGTCATAATCGTTGCCCTGGTACATGCCGGGCATTTCTGCGGTTTCGCCGCCAACCAGGGCGGCGCCGGCCTGACGGCAGCCTTCAGCGATACCCTTGACCACATCGGTGGCCGCATCTACGTCGAGCTTGCCGGTGGCATAATAGTCGAGGAAGAATAGCGGTTCCGCGCCCTGGACAATGAGATCGTTGACGCACATGGCTACCAGATCGATACCGATGCTGTCATGGCGGTTCATATCCATGGCCAGTTTCAGCTTGGTGCCGACGCCGTCGGTACCCGAGACCAGCACGGGCTCGCGGTAACGATCCAGCGGTAGTTCAAACAGGGCACCGAAACCGCCCAGCCCAGCCATGACGCCGGGCCGTTTGGTGCTGGCCGCCAGCGGTTTGATACGTTCGACCAGTGAGTTACCGGCATCGATATCGACCCCGGCATCCCGGTAACTGAGAGAGGGTTTGTCACCCTGTAGGATAGAATTATTATCTGACACAAAAATCTCCTGCAAACCGGGATCAGAAACAGCATTTGCAGACTGATCGGTGCATAATACGCAAAAATTTAATTATCCCGAATCTGACGGGATCCCAGATCTGGCTTATTGTATCAAGTTGACGCCGGGGTTGGAATTGAGACCGGCACGAGCACAGGATATAAACGCCGCGCAACAAGCGCAGACAACATTATAGAGCAACAAACTGTATGTGGAATCAGGTAGTAAAGCGAATCCTGGGCACAGGACCAGCGGGTCTTTTTGTGTTATCCCTGTTATTGAATACCGGTTTGCTGTCCGTTTCCCGGGCGGATGTGATCCCCGGTCTGTATGAAACAGAAATTTCGGTCAGCAGCCAGAATCTCGATGAACGCAAGGCGGCGTTGACCGCCGGCATGCGTCAGGTTTTGTTACGGGTATCCGGGCGCAGCATTGTATTGACCATTACCGCCGTCGAGAAAGCCCTGCTTCATCCGACCCGTTATGTGCAACGTTATCGTTACCGCAATCGTAAAGAGGCGGGGGGGGCGCAGGAGAAAGTGCTGTGGGTGCGTTTCGATAAAAAGGCCATTAACAGGTTACTGCGGGACAACCGCATGCCGGTCTGGGGCCGAACCCGTCCGGCGGTGCTGGTGTGGATGGTGGTGGATGACCGCCACTCGCGGATCCTGTTAGGCAATAATGTCAGTAATCCTGCCAAAGCCTTTATTTCAGAGCAGGCCCGATTGCGAGGAATACCGTTGCGCTGGCCGATGCTGGACCTGTCTGATCGTAGCAATATTACCACCAGTGACGTCTGGGGCAGTTTTGAGGATACGATTATCAACGCTTCCCGCCGTTACCAGACCGAGGCCATCCTGGTGGGGCGAGTATACAAAACCTATGATGGTAGCTGGAATGCGCGTTGGACCTTGTATGACCACGGTCATCAGCAAGCCTGGAATGCCCATGCTGAAACCCTGATTGAGGCCTTAATTCCTGGCGTGGATCGAACCGCCGGTATTCTGGCCCAGCGTTTTGCCAGGGTCGAAAATGACGAACAGAACAATACCCTGCTGTTGCAGGTGTATGGGCTGGATACATTGGCGGCTTATAATAAAACCCTGAAATATCTGTCCCGCCTAGCACTTGTGACCGATATTCGACCGCAGATAGTTTCGCCGGATAATGTTATTTTCCGATTGAAGGCGCGGAATGGACGTCTGGCGGTTTCCCAGGCTATCGCTCTGGGCCATACCCTGGTTACTGCGGCCAGGCAAAACCGATCTTTGGTTCCGCGCGTGGCCGCCAGTTCCGTTAATGCTCAGTCTGTAGCCGTGGTAAGGGCGGATCTGGTCTATCGTCTGGTTCAGTAATGTTCCCGTGAAGGTCCGGCATATTCCAAATTTAATCAGCATCTTGCGTATTCTGCTGGTTGCGCCACTGGCGCTTTGCCTGTTGTCCAAAAATTATACGGCGTCGTTGGGCGTATTTCTTCTGGCGGGTTTTTCCGATGCCCTGGATGGCTATCTGGCGCGCCGCTTCAACTGGGTTTCCCGCCTTGGTGCGCTACTGGATCCGCTGGGCGATAAGCTGCTGATGGTGACGACTTATCTTATTCTGGGTCTGCAGGCGTTGATTCCCATGTGGTTGGTGCTGGCGGTGATTTTGCGGGATATCATTATTGTCAGCGGCGGTCTGCTCTACCGCTTTCTGGTGGGGGATGTGGTGATTAAAC
>UOFZ01000067.1_pt1 | contig 41402 bp, 34 predicted proteins | sample 1989551 | NCBI WGS metagenome assembly UOFZ01 (sample SAMEA4712198, study PRJEB27164) | hydrothermal vent metagenome | biome: marine basaltic hydrothermal vent biome; feature: marine hydrothermal vent; material: mineral | place: Pacific Ocean | collected 2011-06-14/2011-07-23 | depth 1691 m
ATCCGGCCGTAAGCGCCAAGCGCGACGATAATACCGGTCATGGACAGCATGGAGGTTGCGGCAATGGCAATCCCGTACAGTCCGGCCAGATCATGCGCCACATAGATAGCGGCACATACCGACAATACCGGCAATGCGGTTGACTTCATGGAGACACCCAGACCGGCAATCACGTTGGTGCCGTCACCCGTAGTAGACGCTTCGGCAATATGCTTGACTGGCGAAAATTCCGTCGCCGTGTAGTACTCGGTAATGACAATCATCGCCACGGTCAGAACCAGGCCAACCAGGGCCGAGCCAAATAGCTGCATGGTGCTGTAATGACCATTGCCAGCCATCATCATGTCAGTAATGAAGTAGAAAGCGATGGCCGAAAGAACGGCTGCGACCACAGTACCCCGATACAGGGCATTCATGATCTTGCCGCCTTCGTTAACTTTGACAAAGAAAGTACCAATGATGGATGCGATAATAGACGCGCCGCCCAGGACCAACGGATACAGAATCGCGGTTGTGCCAACGTTTTGCATGACCGTGCTACCCAGGATCATGGTAGCAACCAGGGTTACCGCATAGGTTTCAAACAGATCGGCGGCCATACCGGCACAGTCACCTACGTTATCACCCACGTTATCCGCAATCACGGCCGGGTTGCGTGGATCATCTTCCGGAATTCCGGCTTCCACTTTACCCACGATATCCGCACCCACGTCAGCACCCTTGGTAAAGATGCCACCGCCTAAACGTGCAAAAATAGAAATCAGGGAGCCACCAAAGGCCAGACCAACCAGCGAATGCACCGAATGTTCTGAACCCATCATCTGCAGGATGCCGTAATAACCGGCAACGCCCAACAAGGCCAGACCAACGACTAACATACCGGTAATCGCGCCACCCTTGAAGGCCACCTGCAAACCGGCATTGATGCCGTTACGCGCAGCTTCCGCTGTTCTGGAATTTGAACGCACAGAAACATTCATACCAATGTAACCTGCCGCACCAGACAGAATGGCACCAATGACGAAACCGATTGCCGTTTCAGCACCCAGCGCCAAGGCAATGGCAATAGCCAGGGCAATCCCGACCATGCCGATGGTCATATATTGTCGATTAAGATAGGCGCTGGCGCCATCCTGAATTGCCTGAGCAATTCTTTTCATTTCATCATTACCCTGCGGCATGCGCATGATACTTGAAATGGAAACAACGCCATACAATATGGCAAGCACTGCCGCAGCAAGTGCAAACATTAGCTCTGGACCCATGGAATAACCTCCCCGTTAAAAAAAGATAAGTGGATGCTACGCCCTTTTTCAGCAGGTGCTAATTACGTCTTTTTATCAGGGCATGTATAAGCTTAATAACTTAGGGTGAATATAAATTTAGACTTAATCTTATTATGCTGCTAAGCATATAATTCATAATGATTTATATCTTTAGAAACTAAACACCTATTTAATAATGTTATTAGCTGTAAAAAATATTTAACTAAAACGCCGTTTAAACAGCAATATGTTATGAAAATATTTTATGCTTAAAGTTCAATTCAAAATTCGGATTCATTCTGTCGATTAATTTCATCGCAAAAAATAAAAAATACCTAATCTGCTTTAATCCCATAATATAGCATACTCGCTTTTAAGGAGTCCCTATGCAAAATCCGATAATCGTCATCGGCATTGGTGAAATGGCTAGCGTTTTTACGCGTGCATTGCTGCGTTATGGTTATCCGGTTTACCCGGTCAATCGTGAAACAGACATGCACGCACTGGCGAAGACTATTCCCGAACCTTCCCTGGTGCTGGTGGGCGTAGGTGAAAATGCCTTGCATTCTGTTCTGAAAAAAATCCCATCATCCTGGCTCAATCGACTAGGCCTGTTGCAGAATGAGCTGTTGCCCCGTGATTGGCAGAACTTGAATTCGCCACAACCGCCCACGGTTATTTCGGTCTGGTTTGAGAAAAAAAAGGGTCAGGATTACAAAGTGCTGGTGCCCTCACCCGTTTATGGTCCTCGCGCCCCTCTACTTGTTAATGCCCTGGCAAGTCTGGATATACCCGCCTGGGAACTGGCTTCAGAAAAAGAGCTGGAGTTCGAACTGGTGCGAAAAAATGTTTATATCCTCACTACAAATATAACCGGGCTGCTCATTCAGCGCTTCAAGGTTGAAAGCGTGAAAGAAATGTGGGCTGATTATCAGGATCTGGCCCAGCAAGTAGCGTACGAGGTTATCGATATACAGGAATGGCTGACAGGCCACCGGTTTGATCGAAAAAAACTCATCGAGGGCATGGTCGATGCCATCGAGGGCGACCCTAGGCATAAATGCATGGGACGCTCAGCACCGTTACGCCTGAACCACGCTCTCAAACAGGCCGATGAAGCCGGACTGGCCGTACCCCGACTGCGGGAGATCTATCAAAATGAGGTGGCATCTGAAATCCAGATTTAGCACAATTACTCACACCCCACAGCAGCATTTCCAGCCAGCGCCATTTGAATCGCAATCCGTGGATTAACGTCTTCATTCGCCATGCTTTACAACTAAATAAGCGTTCCAGATTCCTGTCCAGTCAAAACCGTTCGCCCTGAGCCTGTCGCAGGGTGAATAGTTTTAAACATGACTATTTCAGGCTTTACGTTCATGGTTCGACAAGGCTCTCCGTCGAAGAGCGAACAAAATTAATCCGGAGCTTCCTTAGTTTTTGAAACCATCCCCTGTGACAAATTGTCGCGCGACACTGTGTCACATTCCTCTGCTGTATTCGATTCGTTAGGCTATTACCCTTAATGCAATTGTATGTGGGTTTGAACTACCGTGTCGATTTCTTACGAGCAATTTTTTAGTGCGGATAAATATCTTAAAGAGGATCGCTGGTTTTCCTTGGCGATGTCGTTATCGATCATACTCCATGCACTGGCGATTTTCTGGTTACAGCAAAACAGAACAGAAACCACAACCATTGCCGCGCCACAGCAGGCCATCAAAGTCTCATTAAATATCCTGCAACAACAGTTACAGAAAACGCATAAACCCCGAGCTGTCGCTACTGCCAAACCGGCACAGGCAAAACCACTCAAACGCAAGCCGGTAAAACCCGTTGCAAAAAAAACCGTTAAAAAATCCAGACCCGAGCCTAGACCAGACCCCGGATCAGAGTCCAAACCAGAACCTGAACTGGAACTCAATTCAGAACCCAGGCCAGAGTCCCGGCCAGTAAAACAGACATCGGCCACTGCTCCCCAGTTAGCGGCGCAACTACAACGCGGCAAAGGCAGTCAGCCATCACTGCTGAAGCAACACTACCTGTCGGCCCTCCTCAGTCATATCGAAAGTTTTAAATACTACCCCCAGTCTGCGCGGCGGCGCGGCCTCAACGGTGAGGTCAATGTTTCGTTTGAGTTGCTTGGCACAGGACGCATCACTGACCTGGTTATAAGCGGCGGACCATTGTTGTTACAACGCGCCTCGAAACAAGCGGTGCAACAGGCCGTGCCAATGCCGACACCACCCGCAGAGGTGCCCACGCCGATGCAGATGAGTTTGGTCATGCAGTATCAATTGCGCTGAACAATGGATGCGATCAGTCAGGTATGTGAAGGACAGATTTCAAAAGATAGTCTAAAGAGGTTAAGTAATGCGTAGTCCTATGTTTGTTTTATCAGCAACAGTATTTTTAGCAACGTCGACGGGAGTCACTGCCGGGGAGGAAACTCTACTTGGAGAAATTACGGTGACGGGCACCCGCGAACGCGCCCTGAAGGCGGAGACACCGGCCACGGTTGACGTTATCGATGGTGACGAGATCGAACAGGTGCGACCTGCACATCCCTCCGAGATTATCAATCGTATTCCTGGTGTCTATGTCAATGTGACCGGGGGAGAGGGGCATATGACCGCGATTCGTCAGCCCATCACGACTTCGCCCGTGTATCTTTATCTGGAAGATGGCATCCCGACGCGCTCGACCGGTTTTTTCAATCACAATGCGCTTTATGAGGTCAACATACCTCAGGCCGGTGGTATCGAAGTCAATAAGGGACCGGGCACAGCGCTCTACGGCAGTGATGCCATCGGTGGGGTGATCAATGTCCTTACTCGTCCGGCGCCGATGCAGGCTGAAACCGAAGTCAATGTCGAGGCGGGTGGACATGGCTGGGCGCGCCTGCTGCTGAGTGCGGGCAATACCTGGGGCGAAGATGGATTACGCGCGGATCTGAATATCAGTCATACTGATGGCTGGCGTGTGGCGACGAACTATGATCGTCAAAGCGGCACGTTACGCTGGGACAAGGTGCTGACAAGCGGTGCGAGTCTGAAGACGCTGCTGGCTGTCTCCAACATCGATCAGCAAACCGCCGGCAGTTCACGCCTGTTGAGTGATGATTACTATAATAATCCGACACTCAATTACACGCCTGTTTCCTACCGTGAAGTACAGGCGCTGCGTCTTTCCAGTGCCTATGAAAAGGAGAGTGCAAACACACTCTTAAGCATTACGCCTTACTATCGGCACAATAGCATGGGCTACATGCCAAACTGGTCATTTACTTATGATCCATCAATCAAGGATACCGTCAGCAATTCCTTTGGTTTGTTAACCAAGTACCGTAAGGATTTTGCGCCGCTTAACACCCGTTTGATTGTCGGCGTCGATCTGGACTATACCCCCGGCAATCGGCTGGAACACAATATTGACGCATTCAAAACCGGCAGAGTCTACACTTCATATACGCTGGGTGAGAAGATTTATGATTACGACGTTACTTTCCTGGCTGTCTCACCCTATGTCCATATCGAGACCACACCGGTAAAAAACCTGCGTCTGCAGGCGGGCCTGCGTTATGACCATATGAGCTATGACTACAGTGACAACATGGCGGCTGCGCCGACTTCATATAGCGTAAACTTCAATGGCAGCGTTCGAACCCGGACCTATAATCGGCCAGATGACGCTACCGTTAATTTTTCCCGCCTAAGCCCGAAACTGGGTGCGACTTATATGTTTAATCAGAGCCTAAATGGTTTTCTCTCATACCGAAGCGCCTTCCGCGCGCCCTCGGAAAGCCAGTTATTCCGTCCCGGTTCCAATTCACAGTCGCTGAACCTGGAAGCCATCAAAGTCGACAGCTATGAACTCGGGCTTCGGGGTCAGCTGGGTAAGGCTACAGACTATGAGATATCGGTTTATTATATGCGCAAGAAAAATGATATTGTTACTTATAAGGATCCTGCTGACAGCACTAATCGTTATACGGTCAATGCCGGGGAAACTCTGCATAAGGGCGTGGAGATCGGCCTGAACAGCAGTTTATCAAAATATCTGAAATTAGGGGTAAGTTATTCCCACGCCAGACATACCTATGAAAAATGGGTGCAATCGGGCAATGACTTTAGCGGTAACGAAATGAAGTCCGCGCCACGCGATATCATGAATACCCGCCTAAACTGGAAAGCGCCGATGTTAAACGGCGGTCGGATCGAAATGGAATGGGTGCATCTTGGCAGCTACTGGATGGATGATAACAACACCTATAAATACAATGGTCATGATCTGCTTAATCTACGCGGCAACTATAATGTGGATAAAAACCTCGAAATTTATGCTCGCCTTATGAATCTGGGGGATAAACGCTATGCGACAAGCGCGTCTTATTCAGCTGCAGGCGCCTGGAGTGCGGAAAAGTTTGAGTACGCGCCGGGCCTGCCTCGGACTCTTTATGCCGGTGTTAATTATCGCTTTAATTGAGTTTATGCGGGATAAAAAATTGTCGCAGAGACTGGCGAGGCTGTTGTTTTCCTGCGCTTTAGTCCTGCCCGGCATAGCGCTGGCGAAAGCAGGTATACATGGTCAGGACAATACCCGTACAGCATCAGTGATGGCATGTGCAAAAGAAAATGCCATGCCATCATTACGCTGCGCCTATGCCCCCAGCGCCAGGTTCGACAGGCAAGGTCGGCTGTGGCTCGCATGGGCCTTTGGCGGACACGTCTATGTCAACTACTCCGATGACAAAGGTCAGAGCTATAGTCCACCAGTGGCGGTGAATGTTGTGCCTGAAATGATTGCGGCACGGGCAGAGAATCGTCCCAAGATCGACATCGACAGGCAGGGACGCGTGTATGTCTCATGGACGCAGAAACTGGCGGCGCGTTTTAGCGGTCATATTCGTTTCAGTTACTCGCTGGATGGCGGCAAGCGCTTCGCCGAACCGATAACCGTCAATGATCACCTTGAGATAACCAGTCACCGCTTTGAGTCGCTGGCGGTGAACCGACGGGGTGATATCTACATCGCCTGGCTGGACAAGCGTGACAAGCTTGCTGCCAGTGCTAAAGGCAATGAATACCGGGGCGCGGCTCTCTATTATTCCGTCTCCATCGATGGTGGTAAAAGTTTTGCAAAGAATCAAAAGGTGCTTGACCACAGTTGTGAGTGTTGTCGCACAGCAATGGCGATCGATCGCGATGATCTGCCAGTGATTCTGTGGCGGCATATCTTCGGCAAAAATATCCGCGATCATGCCCTGGTCAAGTTTGTTTCCCGTATGCAGCCGGGACAGGTGGTGCGAGCCAGTTATGATGACTGGCAGATCGATGGCTGTCCGCACCAGGGTCCTGATATCTCTATTGCCGATGACGGCGTTTATCACCTGGTCTGGTTTAATAATGCGCCAAAGCGTCATGGTCTGTTTTATGCGCGTTCATCAGATCAGGGGCAGAGTTTTTCAAGCCCCATCAACTTCGGTAACTATCAGGCCCGGGCCTCACACCCGCAGGTCTTAAGTCTGGGTGAAAAAGTTTTTCTCGCCTGGCAGGAGTTTGACGGCAAGCAGGCATTACTGATGGCGATGCGATCAAATAATGGTGGCAAGCTGTGGTCAAGACCACAGCGTATAGCCGAGGTGGATGGTGGCACTGACTACCCACTCTTGTTGTCCGATCATAACAGGGTCTATCTGGCCTGGCACCGCCGGGGACAGGCCTATCAGTTATTCCCTCTTAACCAGCCCTAAGACGATGCGAGCATGCCTGCTGCTGTGTTTCCTGACTGGCTGGATCTTAACGGCACAGGCCAGCCAGCCTTTAAAACGCTTCACCACAGGCAGCTATCAGGCGATCCTTCACCACTATCAGGATAAGCCTTTTGTACTGGTGCTGTGGTCGCTAGATTGCCCGCCGTGTTATGAAGAGCTGGAAATGTTGGCTAATTTTAGAAAACAGCAGCCTTACTTTAACCTGCTGCTGGTTTCGATAGATGGGGTCGAGGCGAAGGCTGAGGCGCAGGACAGGTTATATAACCTTGGTCTGCTATCCGTTGAGAACTGGATATTTACTGAGGCCGTATCGCCGCAACTGCTCGATCAAATTGATCCTTCCTGGTACGGTGTCGTACCTCGTAGTTATCTTTTCGATGCCAGTCATGATCGTCAAGCTATTACTGGTCTGTTACGTATTGAGACGCTGCAAGCCTGGCTGAAAAAGAATTAAATATTCGCTCAATTAACGCGCCCTCGCCTGTTCTACATCACGGCACATTATATCCGCACCGTCGAGGATGCGAGGACCCTGCCGATGCAACAAGTCCGGATTAATAAAATAAAGCTGGTCATGGCGGACGGCGGGCAGGGTTGTCCAGGCTTGCCAGGCCGTTAACCACGCTGCATTCTTATTTTTATTGCCACCCACGATGATGATTTCAGGCTTTGCGGCAATCACCGCTTCCAAACTGACACTGGCCGAAAGCGAGGGCATGTCTTTGAAAATATTTTCAGCACCACACAGCCTCATCACGGCAGAAATAAGATGCTGCCCATTGATAGTCATAAGCGGAGCATTCCAGATCTGGTAGAACATTCTGATTTTGCGTCGATTCTGATAGGTTTTCTGCAAACGATGATAATGTCGACGGAATCTTTTAACAAATCGATCAGCCACTTTTTCAGTTGCCGCCAGCTTCCCAAGTCGTTCAATGCTATTGGCAACATCGGCAATCGAATGTGGTTCATTGATAAAGACCGTTAAACCCAGTTGGATCAGTTTTTGAATCTCGTTCTTTCTGTTGCCACTGTCCCAGGCGATGACCAGATCGGGGTGTAGAGCCAAAACTCGCTCCACATCGATCGCAGTATAACTGCCTACTCGCGGAATCTTTTTAGCCGACGCGGGATAATCACTATAAGAGACGGTAGCCACGATGCGATCGCCTGCGCCAGCTGCAAATAGCAATTCAACCGCATGTGGTGCCAAGGTCACGATACGCTGAGCCGGTTTAGCCAGACTGACAAGCCGACCAAGATCATCATGCACCTGGACCGGCTCGGCATATAACACCGGTGGCCTAAAAAATAAAAACATGGCATATAGAAAAATAAAGGAAGTTCTAGTCATATGGATTTATTTTTCCGTTAAAGTATGGGCGCAAAATCAGGTATCGGCTAGCAGCACAATATTATCTTTAGTTAATATTTTGTGAAAAACGAAGGCTGAATTCTATCTTAAATTGACAGGGATAATAGCGGCTTAAATTTCACCTGCGCCAACAATAATATTGTTTGTAACTATTCAACACCCTATCCGGGGAGCCGGACAGGCCGGTTGGACCGGGCCTGAAGAAACCCGGTTACACTAAGCTAATAAGCTAAATAGTTACGATTGTTTTTTTACAAAATTAGCACACATAAAAAAACCACCTGGAGACAGGTGGCGATTTACTTGCAAAACAAAGAAATTATTTATGTCATCTGGGTCCAGATCAGGATAGCAATTACAACCAGGGTGATCAGCGAAATAGCGGCAGCGCCACAGAACACACAGGCATTGGTAATTTTATGTGACATACAGATTCTCCTCCTTAAAATTTATAGATAATGCTTCAAAAGCCATGACCGCATTTATTATTATGGTCATCCATATAGGTATCAGAGCACTTTAAATTATTTATAGCAAAAAACAAAAATAAAAACCACTGGAAATTAAAAATATTAAGATACTGAAAGATATAAGAATATTATAAATTTCAAAACAAGATATATAGCGATAAGGTTTATAATTGCGTAGCGTGAAAAACCAGCTGCGGTAATGCTGTTTTACCTTCACCCTCTATTTCAATACGGCTAATACCCGCCAGCGCTACCTGCAAACGAAACATGTGTTCTAGCGGCATGTCCAGTATATGCCGAATAATCATGCGTATCATCCCGGCATGTCCGACCAACAACACATGCTGGTTATGATACTTGTTCAACAGATCATTCCAGCCACTGATCACGCGAGTCTCGAAGTCGGTCAGTGTTTCGGCACCCGGTGGCGTATTGTTTAGCGGATCAGACCAGAAGCGATACAGAGCCTCGGGATCATGTGCCAGCAGTTCTTCTGCCGTGCATCCCTCCCATTCACCAAAGTTAATTTCCATAAAGCGGGGATCCGCATGGCAGGGCAGGCTATGACGTGTCGCCAGTTCCTGTGCAAAGGCCTGACAACGAACCAGGGAAGAACAAACGATCGCATCCCAGGGGTGCTGATCGGCTACCGCTGCGCGCATTTGCGCCCAGCCTTTTTCACTCAGGGGATCGTCTATATGACCACGATAGCGTTTTCCGCCCACCGGTTCACCGTGCCGGATCAAATCAATCCTGGTTACAGGCAACTTGTTCAATTCAGAATCCGCCGTTGAACGGTTATACGGAATGCGTTTTTATCAACAAGGAAAAGGTACAAGGAGAATTACAAAACCAGGCCGGTGAGGGTTAGCAGGGCAAGAATAACCAGCCAGACCATCAGGGTGCGTTTCATCAACGCCAGTACATTTTGCACGCCCTCGATATCAGGCTGCCCCTGTTCTAGCGATTCATCCTGCTCATGTCTGACCGCACCGGTGCCACTTAGGCGCAACAACTCTTCACTGTTGCATTGCCAGAAATCTGCCGATGATTGCCAGTTGCCCAGGGTGTCCACGAAACTGCCGGTTAACGCGAAACCAATTACACTCAGACGAGCCGAGGGCCAGATCATGATTTCATACAAACGTTCAAGCGCATGAGAGAAACCGCTACTCCAGCCCGCTTGATGGTAGAGCAGACAGACATAACGAAACACTATGGCGCCCACCGGCCCCACCAGCATGAACCAGAACAAGACGCCCAAAACCCGGGTATTGGCAATGACCGGAATGCTTTCCTTAACCTGTTGCGCCAGGGAAACCGCATCGCCGCTGACATTCCGACCCAGTATTTCGCTCGCATAATGGCCTGCGGCATCCACATCATCAGCCTGCAAGGCATCGGTAAATTTCTTTACATCATCCAGCAGATCTTTGGGGCCGATACAATAGATAAGCACCAGCAGTCCGAAAAGAAAACTGAACATGCCCGCAACACCAGCCAGCATGGCCGCAATCAACCATACGGCAAAACAGGGTAAAACCACCATCAGCAACAGCCCAAGTACGCCATCACGCCACGGCTGGCCAGACAATCGGTGATAGATCTTTGTACTGGCATCCAGTAACCAGTCATAACGACGATAATCGCTAATCGGCTTGTACAGGGTTTCCACCACCAGAGCGATAAGAATGCTAATCAGGTTCATGTCGGTAGTTTCCGGTTTTTGTTTTACAATATCAAGTCTGTATTCTTGACCAGTCAAAGGCCGGGCCGGGATCAGTTTTTCGGCCTGCAGCAATATCACAGTGACCAACGATTCGACCTGGCCGAATACCGGGGTAAGCCTGGCTGAGAACCGTGATCAGCGATTGTAAGGCCTGATATTGAATTTCTGCATAGGCCAACTCATCAGTGCCCTCCAGTTCAATACCGATAGAATAGTCATTACAGCGTGAGCGACCCTGAAAGCAGGACTCACCCGCGTGCCAGGCCCGTTGACTGAAGGGCACATATTGGATAATGCTTCCGTCACGCCGTAGCAGAAGATGGGCCGACACCCGCATATCGGCGATCCCGGCATAATAGGGATGCGCTTCGACATCAAGCCTATTGGTAAAAAAACAGTCAATCGCATTGCCCTCGAAGCAGCCTGGCGGCAAACTGATATTGTGAATAACCAGCAGGTCGATGACCGTTCCCGCCGGGCGGGCATCGCAATTGGGCGAAGGCACCTGCCGCGCCACATCCAGCACGCCGCTACAGCGATCGATGGTCATATTACCGACAGTCATTTATTCGGGATGATAATCCTTGTTTACCACCAGCCCGCGCAGCACCATATCGGTATAACTGACAATTCCCACCACTTTACGATGCTCAATCACCGGCGCCCGCGACAGGCCAAAACGGTCAAACATGCGCGCGCAATAACGGATGTCCATCTCAGGATCTACGCAAATGACCGGCTTGGCCATGACCTCGTAGATATTTACCCGATCCGGCGAACGATCCCGCGCCAACACCTGTTTGGCAATATCGGAAATCAGCACGATACCGTACTCATCGTTCTCATGCCGCTTATCCACGATCAAGGTCTTGGTTTCAATATGTTTCATCATTTTCAGGGCCTCGCTCACCGAGGTCATGCCATCAACCATATCGATGCGTGTTTTCATCACGTCACGCACCTGGACTATTTTTCGCTGATTCATATTTCTTCCTCCACAACCTCATTTAAACGGGCAATCTGTTGCTTGACACCCAGGGCATCTTCAACATCGATTTGAAAAGCAATCCCGGTTCCCGGTTTACTGTCAAACTCACCGACTTCAGCGATCTTTTCCAAAATCGAACGACTCTGATGTTCTTCTACCAGCATCATCAACATATCCCGTTGCGTTTCCAGTGTCAGGCCAAAAAAAGTCTTGCTCTGCTTCAGTCCTTCACCCCGCGCATGATTGATCACGGTCATTCCGGTGGCCCCTGCTGCGCGCGCCGCATCCATCACCGCATCGGTTTTATCATCCTCGATCAGGGCAATAATCAATTTGAAATGCATGACTGTCTCCTCACTTTTTCTTTATACATTGTAACAGGCGTGACTGGCTAAGCTGTGCATAGGCCATGACCGAAATGATCGGGAACAGACTGGCAAACGCAATCAGACCAAATCCATCCAGCAACTCACTACGTCCTGGCACGGTATTCGCCAGTTCCAGTCCCAGAGCCGTAACCAGCGGCACCGTCACGGTTGAGGTGGTCACACCACCAGAATCATAGGCCAGGGCAATGATCGTCTTTGGCGCAAAAAAAGTCTGAATGATGACGATGACATAGCCACCAATAATGTAATAATACAACGGTGTACCACTGACAATACGGTAGGTTCCCAGGGCGATACCAAAGGCCACACCCAGCGCGACCGCCACCCGCAAACCCCAGACGCTGATCGTTCCCGCCGATACATCATGAGCTTTTAACGCCACTGCCAGCAGCGCAGGCTCGGCAATGGTGGTGGAAAAACCGATGCTGGCAGCGAATATATAAACCCACTTGTAATCCGACCAGTGGAAAAATCGAGGTACATTTTCCAGGCTGCCATAGATAAAGACCGGATCGGTGAGCTGCTTTGCCATCAGCTCACCAACAGGAAACAACGCCTGTTTCAGTCCCACCAGAAAAAAAGACAGACCCAGCAGAACATAGAGAAAGCCGAGCAATACCCGTTTCATATGCGGCACAGGCTGGCGAATCACCAGAAACTGGAAACCGAAAATAATAATCACAATGGGCAGCACATCGAAAACGGTATCGATGGTTATATTCAGTAATTGCAGGAAAAAATCGCTCACCGCAGCATCCCGTACAGCATGACAAAAATCATCGGCGTCAATGACGCAAAGGCAATCAGGCCAAAACCATCGACCATGGGGTTGCGCCCCTTGATACTGGAAGCCAGACCGACGCCCAGCGCAGTCACCAGTGGCACCGTCATGGTCGAGGTAGTAACGCCACCGGAATCATAGGCAATGCCAATAATGTCATCCGGCGCAAAAAACGTCATGATCACAATACCAATATAACCACCAACAATCAGATACTGAATAGGCCAACCACGCAAAATCCGCAAAACTCCGATAATCAGAGCAATACCCACGGCAAATGCAACCGTAAGCCGCAGGCCATCCGCATAACTTGCCTTCGCCTCCGGACTATTCGCCACGGTTCCGGCCGCTGCTGCGACATCGGCAGCTTTATCGGCCACCGCAATCAATGCCGGTTCAGCAATGGTCGTACCAAAACCCAGGGCGAAGGAAAAAACCAGCAGCCAGAACAGGCTGCCTTTACGCGCAAAGGCATAGGCCATGGACTCACCCATGGGAAACAACCCCATCTGCAAACCCTGTACAAACAGGCTCAGGCCGATCACCACCAGCAGGGTGCCACTGAGAATCTGTAAAAGATTGGGAATAGGCTGCTGTAAAACCAGCGCCTGAAAAAAGGCAATAACCAGAATAATAGGATATAAGTCTTTTAAACTCAGGTACAGCGTTTTGAAAATACTGATGAGGGCGTTTTTCACAGGCAGACCCGGTTGATATCCATGATAAGATTGCACTACTGATTATACTGTGAAAACAATAACAATTTCGGCTGAATATTGACAGATCTCCAGCCCTAGATGTGCTTAAATACAGCTCATCATATTCCTTTTCTAATCGATATCAGGAGTACCCCATGCGCAAATGGCACTATTCGAATCAAGTTATCAAAACCCTGATACTGGCAAGCGTTAGCTTGCTCATTTTTGGCTGTTCTGGAAAAACCCTGGTAGAAAGTGATCTGGGTATGAGTGATGCCCCGGACTGGGTCAATCAAGGCACCCAGTACCTGAATAACAACAAAGGCAGGCTGTTTCACGGTGTTGGTGAAGCTCCGGTCATGGGCGATGTCTCATTGCAAAAATCCACTGCCGACAACCGCGCCCGCGCTGAAGTCGCCCGAATCTTAAGTTCTTATCTCGATGTCGCCAGCCAGGACTATGGCGCGGCATCAGGATCCGGCAAGGATGCAACAGCCCAGCAATCTGTCTCCCGTGAAATTAAAAATCTTACCAAAATAAACCTTTCAGGGGCGCGCATCATTGGCCGCTGGAAAGACAAAAAAACCGGTACCATTTATTCCCTCGCCGAGCTGGACATGAAATATGTAAAACAGGTGATGAAAAATGTCCGCGACATGAACCAGGATCTGCAGCGTTACATCAACAACAATGCAGAGAATATCTTTGACAAGGTTTCGACCAGGTAAACAGCTATCGATTTGGAGAATAGATATATGCTTATTAGAAAATTTAAACCCCTCGTCCTCGCTATTTTTATAGCCCTGGTCGTCAGCGCCTGCGCCACCCAGGTTAAACGTGTCGACGTCAATAAAGATATTGATCTAAGTGGTGCCTGGAATGATACCGACTCACGTCTGGTCTCTGAAGCGATGATCAACGACATGCTGGACCGGCCCTGGTTCAGAAACTATACCCGCAAGCATAATAAGCCTCCGGCGGTAATTGTGGGTGAAATACGCAATCTCAGTCATGAGCATATTAATGTCGCCACCTTCATTGCCGATATTGAACGCGCCATGATTAATTCCGGCAAGGTCAATTTTGTGGCTTCCAGCACCGAACGCAAAGAGATCCGTACCGAGCGCAAGGATCAGGATATCAATGCCAGCGATGCTACACGTAAAGCCATGGGCCAGGAAATGGGGGCCGACTTTATGCTCCAGGGAAGCATCAATACAATTATCGACATGGAAGGCAAAACCCAGCTTCGTTATTATCAGGTTGACCTGACCCTCATCAGCCTGGCCGATAACCGTAAAGTCTGGCTGGGGCAGAAAAAAATCAAGAAGCTGATTGAAAACAGCCGCCTGCGGTTTTAATCAAGCCTTCAACTCTGTCATGTTTAGCAAAGTAGGCCCGGGCCTGCGCGGCATATCCGCCATGGCTCTGGCGGGTATATTTATTATTCTTAGTGGCTGTGCCAGTTACAGCCAGTCTTTTCGTGTAGTTGATCGCAAGCTGCTGAACAATGATCCGGCTGCAGCCCTGAGCGTACTTGAGAAACAGACTCACAGTAACCGGGATTTGTTTCTCTATGCTTGCAACAAGGCCATGCTGCTGCGCATGCTTGGCAAATTCAAAGAAAGTAACAAAGAAATCGAAAAGGCCAAGGCCATTGTGCAAAAGTACTCGGCTATCAGTGTGTCTGAACAAACCTCGTCATTTATTATCAATGACGCCACCCGCACCTATATTGGCACGCCAATTGAACAGATCATGTTGAATGTCTACGCCGCCTTGAACTACCTTCAAATGAACGATCTGGATGGTGCACGAGTCGAAATTCTACAGGAAAATCTTCGCCTGCGAGAACTTATGCAGGACGATCCGGACAGCCCCCTAAGCGTCGATCCCTTTGCCCAATATCTTGCTGGCATTATCTATGAAGATCTTGGCGAATGGAGTGATGCCATGATCGCCTACCGTAAAGCCTATGAAGCCTATCAGAAACACAATGCACTCTATGGAATTGCCATACCACAACAACTTAAACACTCACTGATTCAAATGGCCGACAAAGTCGGGCTGACTGATGAACGTCAGAAGTATGAAAAAGAATTTAACCTGCAACGTGCGGATTTCCGAAAAAAAAACCCGAACACCTCAGAACTCGTATTTATTTTCAATAACGGTTTGGCGCCCATAAAACGTGAATCAAGCGTACAGATTATGGAACCTCAATCCGGGCGCATGATTCGCATTTCCCTGCCCTACTATGAAAAACGCAAGACCACGGTAGCCCGCGCCCGCCTCTATCTGCAAAGCACTCGCCCCACTCTAAACAACAAGTCCAGGCTTGTCGCTGAAACTGAAAAAGTAGAAGACATCAGCAGCCTGGAAATTGAAACCCTGAAATCAAAAATGGCAGTCATTACCGCTCGCGCACTGGCGCGTGCCGTAGCCAAGCATAAATTATCCGACAAGGCCGGTGAGCAAAACGGGCTGGCGGGTTTGATTGTCAACATTGCCGGAGTGCTGACTGAACGTGCCGATACGCGCAGCTGGCTAACCCTGCCGGCAGAAATACAAAGTGCTCGCCTGAAGGCCCCCGCCGGGACCTATCATGCCCGTATAGAGCTGCTGGATACGCGTAATAATATTATTTTTCAACGCTCGCTCGGAAAAATAAAACTGGTCAAAGAGCACAAATATTACTTATCATTTCACTGGACATCGGTCGCGGCGACTACGAGGCACTAAAACATGCGTAATCTATTATTTCCTTTTTTGATCCTCAGCTTTTTAATCAATGCAGGTTGTGCCAGCAAAGGCCCCGTTCAGCCTGACTGGGTTAATGGCAACAGCAGCAAATACCCGCCCGCCAAATACATAAGTGGCAAGGGACAGGCAAAGTATCAGGCGCTTGCACGCGATCGCGCACGCGCCGATCTGGCCAAGGTTTTTGAAGTTAGAATTCAGGAACAAAGTAAAGACAGCAGCCAATCCAGCCGTCAGACTCAGGATGGCAAAACCCGTTTAAGCCTTTCAAGTAACGCCAGCCGGGATATTCGCAGCCAAACGGATCAGATTATTTCCGGAATCGAAATTGCTGACACCTGGCAGGACAAAACCAGCAAACAATTTTATGTACTCGCCGTGCTCAACAGAACAAAAGCCGGTAACATCCTGCGCGATAATATAAATCGCCTCGATGATATAACAGCTAACGCCATTCGCCGTGCTCGGCAGATTAACAATCTGCTACGTAAGATCGCGCTCGCGCATCGTGCCCTGCAGGCACAGCTTGAACGTCAGATCTATCAGCAGCAACTGAAAATCGTGGAGTATTCCGGGCGGGGACTCAAGAGTCCCTATGATCTGGCGACCCTGGCCAGCGATCGTGAGACTCTGCTGCAACGTTTGACCATACGGACTAAAATCAGCGCCGACCCTCTTGGCGGTCTGGCGGGAATCGTTAAAGGCGCGGTCTCCGCTGCCGGCTTTACCAATCTCGCTGACGCTAAGGCACAGTATATCCTTGATGCAAAACTCAGACTAAATGAAAGCCAGGGTACACAGGGCTGGTACTGGCAGCGCGGGACACTGGAAATCAGTCTGCGGCAGGCCGCCAGCCAGCAAGTGCAGGGCAGCAAACGCTGGAATATTAAAGTATCAGCCCAGGATCAGGCCATGACCAAAAAGCGAGCACGAGATCAGATTGACAAGATCCTGAAACAGGAACTGCGGCAAACCATTATCAGTTTTGGCTCTACAGAGTCGCCGTAAAAGACTGATGGGTTTCGCTTTGCTCTACCCACTCTACGGGTGCATTTCAAAAAGCAGGCGGGTAGAACGAAGTGAAACCCATCATTATATGACTCACGTCTTACTTTAACCGATTCACAAAATTTCAACACATGCCTTCTTTGCCAACCCCGCCTCCCAGTGAAACCATTCGCATGCAATGCGCCCAGGCTTTGGCCGAAGATCTCGGCCCAGACGGGAATGATCCCAGTGCTGCACTGATCCCGAAAAACAAAATTCTGCAGGCCGAAGTCATCTGCCGTGAAGCAGCCATAATTTGTGGCCGTCCCTGGTTTGATGAAGTCATGCATCAACTGGATAACACGATCCGGATTGACTGGCGGGTAAAGGAAGGAGAACAGGTAAAGGCCAACAATCTGCTCTGTTGCCTGCACGGTTCAGCGCGCCATCTTCTGAGTGCCGAACGCACAGCGCTGAATTTTCTACAGACGCTATCGGCAACCGCCAGTCAGACCCACCGTTATGTGCAGGCGATTGCCGATAGCGGTGCACAATTGCTTGATACCCGCAAAACCTTGCCCGGCCTGCGACTGGCACAGAAATACGCAGTCCGCTGCGGTGGTGGCAACAATCATCGTATCGGCCTGTTCGACATGATCATGCTAAAAGAAAATCATATTCTCGCCAGCGGTTCCATCACCCAGGCCGTAGCGAGGGCAAAAAAACAGAGTCCTGGCATGGCTATCGAAATAGAAGTAGAAACGCTGACGGAGCTAGAGGAAGCTCTGGAGGCAGGCATCAGCCGTATATTACTGGACAACATGGATCTTGAGAATCTGCGCAAGGCGGTGAAACTGGCAGCCGGACGCACCCCCCTGGAAGCCTCGGGCGGAGTTGAGCTGGAAACGATTCGGCAAATTGCCCTGACCGGCGTGGATTATATTTCAACCGGTGCCATTACCAAGCATGTGCAAGCCATTGACCTGTCCATGCGCTTTCGTCAGCCATGATCAGTGAATCGCCGGCGAACGCATTTCAAAAATCAGAAATTCTTTTTTTGCCATCAAGGTTTCACCCAGGCGCACGGGAACCCGGTTGCCTTTTGCTCGAATTAGCCAAAAAGGCATACCCGGCACGAAATTATAGGCCGAATTGACTACCAGATACCACTGATCATTCATGTCCTGATAGATAATAATCGCTCTGCCTTTATCTGTGTTCTTTTGCGATTGATCAAACAGGAAGGCAGCTTCCGCATAATTGGATAAACAACGCAGCGCCACTTCAACAAAACCATCATCATAACGCTGCAGACGCACCACAACCCCCAGCGTGGGCTTGCATATATTGCCCTCCGGCACGAAGGCCATTAACTGACCCAGTTGCACCGGGTTGCTGAAATCGGTTTCCCGGGTACGTAACAACATGCCGCCAGTGCTGAAATTAACAATGCGCCAGATTGAACGCAGGTGCAGATTATCATCTTCAGAAAAAGCTGACGACTGCTGCGCCAGGGTATCCACAAACTCACGAGAACGCATCACTTTCTGAATATCATGCTGGCTCAGATCAGTCAGTAACAGCATCACCTCACTCTTGCCAAAATAAACTTTCAACACGTCATCAGAGAAAACCGCATGTCGACGTTGTTGCCGCTTACGCGGTTGCAAAGCCAGCAGCATCATATCAAGAATAGGAACCCGCTCTTGCTCATGCATGCGTTGCAGGGGACGACTGAGTTTTGATGTGTAAAAACTAGAGATAAAATTCATTTTTGCAATAGCCTCATGGTCCTTTACCAAGGCATGGTAGAGAACAGAAATATCGACTTGCAGCGCGGGTTTATGTTCCATTTCCGGTCGCTCGAAACGCAGAGCCATATTCTGATACATATCGGTATAGAGAAACCCCGGGTTCAGTTCATGACCATCGTCAGTCAGCATTTTCAGCCCTTCGCCATCGAGATAATCAAGATAAGCATCCGGCAGATGAAACATCCGGGTCGGCCAGGTGCTCACGTCCATCAGGCCAAATAACTGAATAGATAAATAAAGTTTGCGCACACTGCTGTTAAGAAAGTCCTTGCGGCTGTCCCTGGTTGAACGTTCAGAGCGAATTCCCACGCTACCATGCAGTTTATAGCGTTCATCCACGGCATTATGTAACAGCAGGGAAAACAGCAGTTGGTTACAGTTCTGCCATTCATTGCGCGTCAGTTTCTGGTAACGCAATGCCCGTATACGCTGCAACAGCATGAAAATTTCCATTAGCCGGAAACCTGCGGCGCTTAGTTTAGCGGATAGTTTTTTGAAGCGCCGGGGCACGGGAGTAAACAACTCCCTGAAATAACGCATATACGAAATTGACAGTTGTTCCAGCACTTTAACACTGACTGTCAAGGTTAAATGCCGCTCCTTGCTTTCCGGAAGACTGCTTTCCAGACTCTGATATTTCTGATACCAGATCGCCAGTGCAGGATAGATCTGCACCATGATCATGTTTGAAATTTCCAGCCTTTGTTCGGGCCTAAGCTGCATCATATTAAGTGCGCTCAGAATAGTGGCTGCTTCTTCCAGCATACGCGTTGGAAACTGCTGCAGCTGGCCCAGTTTTTGATGATAGAGTTCAACGCTGATTTCTTTTCTGCCAGGACGGCGGTAGGGATGTGGCAGATTGCTGAATCGGGCATAGGCTGGCTTGAGCGGATCACGCTGATCTGCCCGGCTTTCGTGCGCACTTGTTTTTTTTCTGAAGAACCCCATTTGCAAATCCGAATACATAGCCTGGTTCTTAAACGTATTGACTGGCGCAACTGCGGTTTCCAGCCACATCATAAAGCTATGACAAAGTTAATGATTCAGCCTTATTTTGGCCGCATGTGTTTATAAAAATTAATCAGGCCGTTAGTCGAAGAGTCATGTGCTGTAACCCTGTTATTATCAGCCAGCTCGTCCTGAATATTTACAGCCAGCTGCTTGCCCAGTTCTACGCCCCACTGGTCAAAAGAATTGATATTCCAGATCACGCCCTGAACAAAAATCTTGTGTTCATACATGGCTATCAACATACCCAGGGTACGTGGATCCAGAATTTTGAATATTATAGTGTTGGTGGGTTTGTTACCCGCAAAAATCTTGTAGGGCAACAAGGCTTTAATCTCGCTGGCCGACAAACCGGCTGCCCGTAACTCGGTTTCCACTTGCTCGGCAGTTTTTCCCTTCATCAAGGCTTCAGCCTGGGCAAAAACATTGGACATCAGCACTCTATGGTGCTGTTTGATGCAACGATAATTGCTCACAGGGACCAGAAAATCCGCCGGAATCAACTTACTGCCCTGATGAATCAACTGGTAAAAAGCATGCTGTGCAGCAATGCCGATTTCACCGAAAATAACCGGCCCGGTTTCATAGTCAATCATTTGTCCATTTCGATCCACCGACTTGCCATTGCTTTCCATATCGGCCTGCTGCAGATAGGCCGGCAGTCGTTTCAAATGCTGGTCATAGGGCAGGATGGCATGCGTCTGTGCGCCAAAAAAATTATTGTACCAAATCCCCAATAATCCCAGGATCACAGGAATATTTTTCTCCAGCGGCTGGCTGCGAAAATGCCGATCCATACTATAGGCGCCGTCGAGCATGGCTTCAAAATGCGACATACCGATGAAAATAGCAATCGGCAGACCAATCGCCGACCAGAGAGAATAGCGACCGCCCACCCAGTCCCACATTTTGAAGACATTGTCCTCGGCAATACCAAACTCAACCGCAGCGCGGGTGTTGGCAGTCACCGCCACAAAATGTTTGTTGACAGCCGAGTCATCATCCACGCTTTTCAGAAACCAGTTGCGTGCGGTGCGGGCATTGAGCATGGTGTCCTGGGTGGTGAAACTCTTGGAAGAAATAATAAACAGGCTGGTTTCCGGCTTCAACTCTTCCAGGGTATCCATGATGTGGTTTTCATCCACATTGGAAACGAAATGAAAGCGCATATCATGAATGCCGTAGGGACGCAGGGCATCCGTAACCATCTCCGGCCCCAGACTGGAGCCGCCGATACCAAGATTGATGACATCGGTAATCGGCTGTCCCGTGACCCCTCGCCATTGACGTTGGCGCACCGCTTCGGCCAGTTTTCGGATTTTCTCCAGTTCAGCCTGGATTTCAGGCATCACATCCCGGCCATCCAGCATCACCGGCTCGGCGGAACGATTGCGCAAAGCGGTATGCAACACGGCACGATTTTCCGTATGGTTGATTTTCTCGCCACTGAACATGCGCGTAATCCATGTCTCCAGCCCCGCTTCACGCGCAAGCTGAAACAGCAAGGACAGGGTTTCTTCCGTTATGCGATTTTTGGAATAATCCAGCAACATATCCTCGTGTTGCAAGGAAAAGCTGTTGAAGCGTTCAGGATCTTCAACGAACAAGTCGCGCATATGGTGTCCGCAGACGGACTTATAATGCGTCTCTAACGCTTTCCAACTACTTCCCTTCATGTTTACCATTGGCTTGGGCCTTTTGCGTATAATTATCCGGTACTGGCAATAATTCCTAATTCTACCGGAATCTGCACCCAGGTGAAGCGAATTTCTTTAGCCAGGCATACTGACTTAGCCGCATATCAGAGTATAATTCCCTATTCTTTTTCATGGCTTATTTCTTGGGTGTACGGGTGGTTGCAGATTCAGTTGTCCTTGTCGATACCCAGAAGACCGAAGGCAAAAACAAATGTATATTTGTATTAATCGTTGCATGAGTATTTGCATATATTTATACCCTCACCCCAACCCTCTCCCTGAGGGAGAGGGAACCTATGATATAAAAGCTAAATGATTTCCTAACCCTGGCCGTAATATAATATTAATATGAATATTAAACATATAAGCACAAGCCCTTTTTCAGGCCAGAAACCCGGGACATCGGGCCTGCGTAAAAAAGTCCGGGTATTCCAGCAGCCCCATTATCTGGAAAATTTTATCCAGTGCATTTTTGATACTTTGCCGGAACCCGCGCAGACGGATATTCTCATTATTGGCGGTGATGGACGCTACTATAACCGGCAGGCTATCCAGATCATTCTGAAAATGGCCATCGCTAACGGCTTCCGTCATATTCTGATTGGCCAGCACGGCCTCATCTCCACCCCGGCCATGTCGGCCCAAATCCGAAAATATCAGGCGCTGTGCGGCATTATTCTCTCTGCCAGCCACAATCCCGGCGGTCCGGGTGGCGATTTCGGCATCAAGTTTAATACGCGCAATGGTGGCCCGGCACCGGAGAAACTTACCGATGCGGTCTATGAGGCTACTTGCACGATTCAGGAATACCGCTTATTCGAATGTGATGATATTGATATCAATACACTGGCTGAAATACAGATCAATGACGCGCGCATTGAAATTATCGATACCGTAACCGATTATGCCGACTTCATGCAGCACCTGTTTGATTTTGACGCTATCAGGGCATTGTTCAAATCAGGTCTGTTTCATATGTTATTCGATGCCATGCATGCGGTAACCGGCCCCTATGCCAAAGAACTGTTGCAACGACGTCTGGGAGCCACCACGGATACCGTGCTCAATGCCATTCCTGAAGAAGATTTCGGTGGCGGGCATCCTGATCCCAATCTGCTGCATGCGCATGAACTGGTAGAGCGACTGTTCGGCGCTAATGCACCCGACTTCGGCGCCGCCTCCGATGGCGATGGTGATCGCAACATGATTCTTGGCCGACACATCTTCGTCACGCCCAGCGACAGCCTCGCCGTTATGGCTGCCAATATTCACCATCTACCCGGCTATCGCTCAGGCCTGGCGGGAGTTGCCCGTTCCATGCCCACCAGCCAAGCGGTAGACAAAGTGGCCGATGCTCTGGGAGTGGAATGTTATGAAACGCCCACCGGCTGGAAATTTTTCGGCAACCTGCTGGAGGCCCATAAAATCACGCTCTGTGGTGAGGAAAGCTTTGGCAACGGCTCGGATCATATCCGCGAAAAGGATGGTCTCTGGGCAGTGCTGTTCTGGCTCAACCTTATCGCCCTGCGCCAGCAGCCGGTACGGGAAATTATGCGCGAACACTGGAGCCGCTTTGGTCGCCATTATTATTCACGCCATGATTACGAAGAGGTGGACAGCGATGCGGCTGAATCACTCATGGCGCATTTACGCAAACAGTTAGGCGACCTGCCTGGCCGCCGCTTTGGCAATTACCATCTGCAGTCCTGCGATGACTTCTGTTATACCGATCCGGTCGACAACAGTATCAGTGAACATCAGGGACTGCGCTTTCTGTTTGCCGACGGCTCACGCATTGTGTTCCGGCTCTCCGGCACCGGTACCCGCGGCGCCACTTTGCGAGTCTATCTGGAACGTTATGAACCTGATCCGGAAAAACACGCGCAGGACACCCAAAAAACCCTTGATCCACTCATTCAAATTGCTCAGGATCTGGCTCGCATCCAGCACTTTACCGGCCGCGAAAAGCCCAGCGTCATCACCTGATTTTTCCGCACGCCGATGCATTTTGTGCTAAAACTACTAGCTTAATAATATAAATTCCAACCAGGCAGACACAGCATGAGCGAAACCTCTTTTAAATTTGAAGTTCAGCCCGTTATTCCGGAACAACTGTCCGGCCTTAACGAACTGGCCAATAACCTGCTTTATACCTGGGATCGCCGGGTTCGCCGACTGTTCTACCGACTCGACGTGAAGCTATGGGAAAGCTGCGGCCACAACCCAAAGGTATTCCTGCGCCGCATCGCCCAGGAAAAACTGGACCAGGCCGCCCGTGAAAATATATTCCTCGAAGAATACAGCCAGGTCATGTCTTCCTTCAAGGCCTATCACAACAAGGTGTCACACTCCGGAATTGATGATCACCTCGATCCGGAAAAGGATCTCATCGCCTATTTCTGCGCTGAATTCGGGCTGCATGAAAGTTTCCCGATTTATTCCGGTGGTCTGGGTATTCTTGCCGGCGATCACTGCAAGGCTGCCAGCGATCTCGGCCTGCCCTTTATCGCCATAGGACTGCTTTATCGTCAGGGCTACTTTACCCAAACCATCGACGCCGCCGGCAACCAGCTGGCGCAGAACAAATCCACCCACTTCAACGATCTGCCCGTTTCCCCGACGCAGGACAGTGACGGCAAACCACTCAAAATCAGAGTCAAAATTGAAGACCGCAGCGTCGCCCTCAAAGTCTGGAAAGCGGTTGCCGGACATATCACCCTCTATCTTCTCGACAGTGATCTGCCGGAAAACAACGAGCAGGATCGCACCATCACTTTCCAGCTTTACGGCGGTGACAACATCCTGCGTATCCAGCAGGAAATCGTCCTCGGCATCGGTGGCGTGCGCGCCCTTCGCGCACTGGGGCTGAAGCCCAATGTCTGGCACATCAATGAAGGCCATTCTGCCTTTCAAATTCTGGAGCGCTGCCGCGAACACATTGCCAACGGCATGGACTTCGACAGCGCCCATGAGCTGGTCGCCTCCGGGACCATCTTTACCACGCATACCCCGGTGCCGGCCGGACACGATATTTTCGACAATAATCTGGTTCAGCAATACCTGGGCAATTTCCCCGAGAAACTGAACATCAGCATGGAGCGTTTCCTTAATCTGGGACTGGCGCCAAACAGTGACAGCGGCTTCAATATGACCACCCTTGCCCTTCGCAGCTCACGTTTTCATAACGGGGTCAGCCGCATTCACGGTGGCGTAGCCTCACAAATGGAAGGTGATATCTGGCCACAGATCCCGCATCAGGAAAACCCCATTTCCTATGTTACCAATGGCGTACACGCGCCCACTTTCCTCGCACCTGAGTGGATCAACCTGTTCGACATGCGCTTCCGTGAATGGCGCAGCAACCTGCTGGATTCCGATTTCTGGAACTGTCTGGACAGCATCCCCGACCACCGTTTCTGGAGTCTGCGTCAGGAACTCAAGTCACAGATGCTGGAATATGTAAACCGGCGCATGGCCATACGTTGCCACCGTAACGGTTGCAGCGATATTCTCCACAAACGTATCTCCCTCTATACCTCACAACCGGAATCTGATGTGCTGGTACTGGGTTTTGCCCGCCGCTTCGCCACCTACAAACGCGCCACCCTGCTGTTCAGCGATGCCGAACGTCTGGCCCGTCTGCTGAACGACCCGAAACGACCGCTGCTACTGATCTTTGCCGGCAAGGCGCATCCCAACGACCTTCCCGGACAGGAACTGATCCGCAGCATTCATGAATATTCTCTGCGGCCTGAATTTGTCGGCAAAATCCTCCTGCTCGAAGGTTACGACATGGCGCTGGCACGCAAGCTCGTCAGCGGCGTCGATGTCTGGCTCAACACTCCGGAATATCCACTCGAAGCCAGCGGCACCTCGGGAGAAAAAGCCGCCATCAACGGTGTGCTCAATGTCAGTGTACTGGATGGCTGGTGGGGCGAAGGCTTTACCGGTAACAACGGATGGGGCATTTCACCCCACGGCCAGCACTTTGATCCGGACTATCGTAACAACGAGGAAGCCAACGATCTGCTCAATATTCTTGAACATGAGGTGATTCCCATGTTTTTCGATCGTGACAGTCATGGCTATTCGAGTGACTGGGTGAAAATGTCCAAAGCCTCGATGAAATACTGTATTCCGAATTTCAATGCCAAACGCATGCTCATGGATTATGTGAGCCAGTTTTACGGCCCGGCGAAAATACATCATGCAAAACTGTCCGCCGACAACAACAGCCCTTCACAGGAACTGGCGCACTGGAAAAATAAAATCAGGCAACACTGGCACGGCGTCAGTATGAAGCGGGTCGATGAAGTCAACACTGCAATCCGTCACGGCGAAACGCTATCCATAAAAATCAGCACCTTCCTTAACGGTCTGTCACCGGATGATGTGGCGGTGGAATGTCTGGTCGGGAACAAGAAACAGGGCGAATTTAATACCTGTGATAAACAGCGCTTCACCTTTATCGAACAACAGGGCGAAGAATTCATATTCTCACTGGATCTCAAACCCGCCCAGTCCGGTCTCAATTACTACAAACTACGCATGTACCCGTATCACGACCTGCTGGCACATCGGCATGAAACCGGATTTATGATTTGGTTGTAAAACTTGATGGGCAAACCGAAGGGAAACCCATCAAGATACTTTATTGCCCTGCCGAACAGCGCCCATAACAACTAATCAGTTCACGTAGACGGGCAGAGATGTCGCTAGTCAAAGCATCCTCGGCAAAACGCCAGCGCCAGTTCCCTTCGCTGGTACCGGGCACATTCATTCTACCCTCGCTGGCCAGCGCTAGAACATCCTGCAAAGGAATGATCGCCATGTTCGCTACCGAGGCCAGGGCCAGACGGATCAGGGGCCAGGGCATGCTTTTATCAATCGCATAACCCAGATAGTTTTCAATATTTTTTTTGCTTACATTATCCAGAGCATCATACCAGCCCCGCGTAGTGTCATTGTCATGGGTGCCGGTATAAACAACCGTATTACGCTCATGATTATGCGGCAGATAAGGATTATCTGCGCCGCCGCCAAAGGCGAACTGCAGAATACGCATACCCGGCAGCTGAAATTGCTGACGCAAGGCATTAACCTCGGCGGTAATAACGCCAAGATCTTCCGCCACCAGGGGTAAGCCGGAAAAAGCCTCATCCAGGCTTCGCAACAGGGACTCACCGGGGGCTTTTACCCAGCGGCCGTTAATCGCGGTTTCTTCCGTTGCCGGTATTTCCCAGCAGGCTTCAAAGCCGCGGAAGTGATCGATGCGCACCAGATCAAACAGCGCAAGCTGGGTTTGCATGCGCTCGATCCACCATTGGAAACCAGTTTCTGCCATGCGCGGCCAGTCATACAGGGGATTGCCCCAGCGTTGTCCCGTTTCAGAAAAATAATCCGGCGGCACACCGGCCACCACTTCCGGCTGTCCATTTTCATCCAGCAGAAAATACTCCTGGTTGCTCCATACCTCACAGCTGTCGTGAGCAACAAAAATAGGCATGTCGCCAAACAAGAAAATGCCGTAACGGTGCGCATAATTTTTTAGTTCAAACCACTGACTAAAAAAGACGTACTGCTCAAATTTAACAAAGCCAATATCATCCTGCAGATGCTGCTGCACCTGTTTCAGTGTCTCTGTCTCTCTATTGCGCAATGGCGCCGGCCAGTCAAACCAGCCACGGTTGTTCTGCATCTTGCGGATGGCGATATAAAGCGCATAGTTATCCAGCCAGCCGGCGTGCTGCTGACAAAATGCAGAAAAATCCTGTTGTTGTGCGCTCTCGGCATGCTGACTGAAAAAGGTAAATGCCCGATGTAAACAATGATGCCGAAATGATGTTCCGCTTGTGTTTTTATCAAGATCTTCGCGCCTTAACCAGCCACGATCTGTCAGCCATTCGAGACTGATCAGGCGGGGATCACCGGCATGCGCGGAAAGACACTGGTAAGGCGAGCCGTCCTCGTGCACCGGCCCCAATGGCAGAGTCTGCCAGATACTGATACCGCTGGCGGCAAGAAATTCAATAAACCGGTAGGCGGCATGGCCCATGTCGCCGTGGTCGTCACACCCAGGCAATGAAGTCGGATGCAGCAAAATTCCCGCCCGTCTTGCAGCCAAAAAATCGAATGCCGGCAGTCCGTTTGCCTCGTTCACACCTACTCCTGTCCCTTGCGCATGGCACCACCCAGGGCGGGAGAGCCACTGCCATGGGCAAAGACTTCAGACAAATAGGCAGGCGGTTCCTGACCGAGGATCTGGTACAGATTCGATAGGTGCATACGATAGAGGGATTCGAAATCGCTAACCGACTCGGCTGAGTTATAGTCGCCAAACCACCAGAACCAGTCCGATCCTTCACAGATGGCCAACTGTCGCGCGGCCCGTTGCCGATGCTGTTCATCAAGCTGGTCACTGGCCATCACTTTATCGTAATTGCGCTTGGCTTCACCCAGCATGTCCCAGGCTCGGTTTTTATCTTTATCGCCGATCCAAGTGGAAAATGTTCCATACACCCAACTGCCCGCCACCAGTTTGGGAATAACCACACTCTCCGTATCGTTGAGACAATCTGAAAACGTGGTCAGTTGCAGTCGAGGATGTTCGGCAATTCCTTTGTAAAGCGCGCGCAAAAAATAATAACCATTATCCGGATAGAACTCCCAGGCATTCTCGCCATCCAGAATAATCGACACCACACTGCCATCCTGATCGGTGCAGGCATTGGCAATATCTTCCAGATGATGAACGAAATTGGCGACCGCATCATCGGCATGCCAGTCGGAATAAGTGAAACCAATCAGATCGGAAAGACCATCATCACGAAAAAAACAATTGATGGCCTGATTCTTCAACTGATAGCGCTGGTGGATACAGCTGTCCGGCCCAGGCACCATGTCTGATGCGGCAAGACTGTTACGCAACACGCTCTCACCGGAGGCGGTCCATTTGAAACCGGCTTCCGACAACAGCTTCAAGCTTGCTTCACTGACGCTGCCTTCCGAAGGCCAGCAGCCTACGGGACGAATGCCAAAGTATTTTTCAAAACTGGCCAGGCCCTCCTGCAAATGCCAGCGCACCCGTTCTTCCCCTCCGGGATAGTGTTGCAAAAAAGGCAGGCTGATATCGGGCAGAGCCTCTTCCGCGCTCTGGATATCCAGCAATAGCGGCATAATAGGGTGAGCATAAGGTGTCATCGACAACTCGACCTGACCGCGTTTCGCCAGTGCCATATAACGCCCGGTAATGCCTGCTAGCAACTCCCCCATAATCGCCAGCAATTCACGCCGATCATGGAGCGTGTAGCCGGATGCTTTTTCCAATAACTGTTTAATGCGCCGATCTTCCCGACGCACCGTTTCACCTATCCAGGCCAGGTGATACCAGACCAGCAGATCGGCCAGATACTGATCATTTACATACAGCATCATGTCCGGATGCTGCGGCAGCCAGAGTGCAATATCGGCCAGCTTGCGATAGGCGGGAAAAGGATCGATCAGACGTTCGGCATTGGCACGCAGACAATGGCGAATCAATTCCAGGCGTGATTCCTGGCTCGATGGCAATACCGGGCCGGCCAGTGCCGCCAGCAACGGATCGCTCAAGGCCGTGCTGTTGTTGAGAAAACCTTTTATCTGCTGAGCATAATCGTCGATCTGTTCCAGTAGGATGGGCACGAAATTAACCACCGCACGCGCCTCGGGTATGGCTTCAAGATGGGCCGCCATATCCACATAGTCCTTGATGCCGTGCAGGTAAGTCCAGGGCTGGTGATATTTACCACTGCGAAGATCGCGGTATTCGGGCTGGTGCATGTGCCAGTAGAGCACTACCTTTAATGGTTTAGCGGACATGATGCAACTTCTGCCCCAGCATTTCCGGCGTCACCAGGACCACGCCACCGGGACTGACATGAAAGCGCTGCCGATCATGTTCTGGACTCTGACCTATAAACGTACCTTTTGGAACCTTGCAACCCTTGTCGATAATAGCCTTGCTGATCTGGCAATGTTCGCCAATCACAACATTGGGCAGGACTACCGTTTCATTTAATGAAGAATAGGATTCGACGCAGACATCGGAAAACAGCAGTGACTGACGGACTTTGGCCCCGGAGATAATACAACCACCGGAAACCATCGAGTCCACGGCCATACCGCGCCGGTCCTCATCATCAAAAATAAATTTGGCCGGTGGTAACTGTTCCTGATAGGTCCAGATAGGCCAGTTTTCATCGTAGATGTTCAACTCGGGGGTTACACTCACCAGTTCCATGTTAGCGTCCCAGAAGGCATCTACCGTACCCACATCACGCCAGTAAGCCTGTTTATTATTTTCCGGATCACGGAAAGGGTAGGCATAGGCGCGGTAACGTTCAATCACCTGGGGAATAATATCCTTACCAAAATCATGGCTGGACTGGGGCGTGTCGGCATCCTTGATTAACTGTTCGAACAGGAACTCGGTATTGAAAACATAAATGCCCATCGAACACAGAGCCGTATCGCTACTGCCCGGCATCGGCACAGGCTGCTCCGGTTTTTCGGTAAAGTTCTGAATGCGACTGTCTGCCGCCACGCCCATCACGCCAAAAGCACTGGCCTGTTCCAGCGGCACTTCAATACACCCAACGGTAATATCTGCCTGATTTTCCACATGCGAAGCAAGCATTTCGCCATAGTCCATTTTATAAATATGATCGCCAGCCAGGATCAGCACATATTTGGGTGAATGACTGCGAATAATATCCAGATTCTGATAAATCGCATCGGCCGTACCGGCATACCAGGACGCGGCAATGCGTTGTTGCGCTGGCAACAGTTCCACAAACTCGCCAAACTCACCGCGCAAATGCCCCCAGGCCTTCTGGATATGTGTCAGCAAAGAGTGCGCCTTGTACTGGGTTAGCACGCCGATACGGCGAATACCTGAATTGATGCAGTTGGAAAGCGGAAAATCGATAATCCGGAACTTACCGCCAAAGGGCACCGCCGGTTTGGCGCGCCAATGGGTCAGATCCTTGAGCCGGGAACCTCGTCCACCAGCCATAATAAGTGCCAGGGTGTCACGGGTAAGCCGACTAACAAAACGTGGAGACCGTTCATCATTCATGAGGAAACTTCCCGGTTATTGCACAAGCAGCGCCGATATCTTCTGCTGTTTTGCAAATACATATCTGGCCCTATTTTATAGTGTTATGCTCGGGTAATTATCAAGAGACAGACAAAGTCTGTCACTAAAGGCCAGTGAAAACGACACCGCAACACAACACTTCGGTTGCTACTCAAGCATACCCCATTATTGCGGTTATCGTAAAAATAATAAAGCGCAAATTTTGCTCTGGCGCGGTAGAATAAACAATCTTACTGGTTACCGGCACCGCTCATGTCACACTTATCTGAAAACAATCCGTTTGCCGACGACCCGACGCTTTCGCCGGTGCAGCAAGCCGAGTTACAGCGGGTCATGGAAGCACGTCACCATGATCCTTTTTCTGTCCTTGGGCGTCATGTGCAGGGCGACAGCGCCTACGTCTGTATTTTCAAGCCCCGGGTCGAACAGCTAACCATTGGCTCACAACGACTACCGATGCGGCGTCTGGATAACAGTGATGTCTTTATCTGGCAAGGCGAAGCGGAAAAGGTTCCCGAACACTATCAACTGCACTGGATCTCGGACGGACAGGAAATCAGTGAATATGATCCCTACTGTTTTGCACCACAATTACCCGATTTTGATATTCATCTTTTTTCCGAGGGTAAACACTGGCATATACAACATTTTTTAGGCGCACACCTGCACCAGATTGGTAATGTTAAAGGCACACTGTTTGCCACCTGGGCACCCAATGCCGAACGCGTCAGCGTCATTGGTGAATTCAATCATTGGGACGGGCGGATCCATCCCATGCGGGTCCGTGGCGGTGGCATCTGGGAACTGTTTATCCCCGGAATTGAAGCCAATGCCCTCTACAAGTTTGAAATTCGCAACCGTGACTCCGGCGAGATACTCAGCAAAACCGATCCTTACGCCCGCCAATATGAATTGCGCCCCAATACTGCCGCCGTTGTTACCGCCAAAAGTGAATACCCGTGGCAAGATAATGAGTGGATGGCACAACGTCGGCAATATGACTGGCAACATCGCCCAACTTCAATTTATGAGGTTCACCTCGGCTCCTGGCAACAGAATGCCGAGGGTGGCTTTCTAAATTATCGTGAGCTGGCTCAATCTCTAGTTACCTATGTGCTTGAACTGGGCTTCACGCATATTGAATTGATGCCGATTACCGAACACCCGCTGGACGCCTCATGGGGATACCAGACTACCGGCTATTTCGCCCCGACCCGCCGTTTCGGCACAGCCGATGACTTCCGTTATTTTGTCGACCACTGTCACCAGCATGGCATCGGCGTATTACTCGACTGGGTACCCGCGCACTTCCCCAAAGACGCCCACGGCCTGGCCCGTTTTGACGGCAGCCCATTGTACGAACATGAAGATCCCCGCCGCGGTGAACACCGCGACTGGGGCACGTTGATTTATAACTTTGGCCGTAACGAAGTCAAAAACTTTCTCCTGGCCAGCGCGCTTTTCTGGCTGGAGGAATTTCATCTCGACGGTCTGCGCGTCGATGCCGTCGCCTCCATGCTGTATCTGGATTATTCGCGCGATGATAACGACTGGATTCCGAACATTCATGGCGGCAATGAAAACCTCGAGGCCATTGCCTTTCTGCGCGAACTGAATACGCTAACCCATAATCAACAACCCGGCACGGTCATCATCGCCGAAGAATCCACCGCCTGGCCCCAGGTCACCCGGCCTGTCGACATGGGTGGGCTGGGATTTTCCATGAAATGGAACATGGGCTGGATGCATGACGTGCTCAAATACATGGCCGAGGATCCCGTACACCGGCAGTACCATCATAATCAACTCACCTTCGGTCTGCTGTACGCCTTTACCGAGAATTTCGTCCTGCCCTTCTCCCACGATGAAGTGGTGCATGGCAAGTCATCCATGTTAAACAAAATGCCCGGCGACGAGTGGCAGCGTTTTGCCAACCTGCGGCTGCTGTACAGTTATATGTTTACCTACCCCGGCAAAAAACTGCTCTTCATGGGCTGTGAATTCGGCCAGGGGAAAGAATGGGATCATGAAACCGAGCTGGACTGGTATGTACTTAACTACCCCCTGCATCAGGGTATGACACACCTGCTAACCGATCTCAATAAACTGTACAAAAATGAGTCGGCCCTGCACCGGCTCGACTTTGAGCATCAGGGCTTTGAATGGCTCGACTGTGAAGACCAGCGGCATTCCATCCTGGCTTATGTTCGCAAGGATGAACATCAGCAGGTGCTGGTGATTCTAAACTTCACCCCGGTGCCGCGTAAAAAATACCGCATCGGCGTCCCGCTTCCGGGCGCATATCGGGAAATTATTAACTCCGACTCGGAATATTATGCCGGCAGCAATATAGGCAACGCCGGACTGGTACAGGCGGAAGTCGAACCCTGTATGGGGCGTAACTATTCTCTGACTCTGAACCTGCCACCGCTAGCGGCACTGGTTCTGAAGCTTGAAGAAAAGTAGTAGCCATATTCAGCACCATCGCCAGGGAGCATGGCAGGTAGGTTGGCGCTGAGCCATGCTCTTTATGGCGAAGCCCAACAATTAAGCCCATGACAGACCACGCATGTTGGGCGACCGAAGGAAGTGCCTGTTGGGCTTCGCGTTGCTCAGCGCCAACCTACATGTGTTACCCATTTTCTCAAAAAAAGACGTCGAGTTACACGAAGAAAAAACAGGAATAATCGCCCATAATGTCCCGTATTCTATTCGCCAGCAGTGAAGCTTATCCTCTGATAAAGACCGGCGGACTGGCCGATGTCGCCGGTAGCCTGCCGCGCGCGCTGCTCTCGCTGAAACAGGACATACGCCTGATCCTGCCCGCCTACCCTGAAGCCCGCAAGCGCCTGGGGAAATGCAAAACCATTGCTCGCTTTGAACTTGACGGGCATAACATCAATCTATTGCAGGGCCGCCTGCCCGGCAGCCGGGTCATAACCTGGCTTATCGACTGTGCCACATTTTTCGATCGCCCCGGTAATCCGTATATGAATGAACAGGGCCAGGTTTGGCCCGATAATGCCGAACGTTTCGCCTTCTTCAGCCAGGCGATCTGTGCTATTGCCACGGATCAAGTCGGGCTGGACTGGCAGGCCGAGCTGGTGCATTGCAATGACTGGCAGACAGCACTGGTTCCCGCCCTGCTGGATCAGGAAACCCGGCGACCGGCTACTCTCTTTACCGTTCACAACCTGGCCTACCAGGGCTTATTTGATTATGACATTTTTGTAACTCTGGGGCTGCCACCTCATCTTTGGCATCCTGATGCACTGGAATTTTATAACCAGCTTTCTTTCATAAAAGGCGGATTGGTGTTTGCCGACAGTATCAATACGGTCAGCCCGAGCTATGCAGAAGAAATTCAGCGGCCTGAATTCGGCTACGGGCTGGATGGCCTGCTACGTCATCGACGACAACAACTCAGCGGAATTCTCAATGGTATCGACATGGATGAATGGAACCCAGGAACCGATCCCCGTCTGGAGCAGAATTACAATCGCCGCTCACTGGCGAAAAAACTCATCAACAAAACCGCCTTGCAAGAGTATTTTAAACTGCCGAAAAAACCCGAGGCCCTGCTGTTTGGTTTTATAGGCCGTCTGGTCGAACAAAAAGGACTCGATGATATTCTCGCCAGTCTGCCCGGCATGCTTGACGGCCCCGTACAATTTGTTTTTCTCGGCAGCGGTCAGCATGAGTATGAACAGGCTTTGCGTAAACTAGCCGTTCAGCAGCCCGATAAAATAGCTGTTCAAATTGGCTATAGCGAAGAGCTGTCACATCGCATCGAGGCCGGTGCGGATGCCTTTCTCATGCCCTCCACCTTTGAACCCTGTGGCCTTAACCAGTTATACAGCCTGCGCTATGGCACCCTGCCGGTGGTGCGTAAAGTCGGCGGACTGAACGATACCGTAATCGATATTCACCCCGAAAACCTGGACAACGACAGTGCCACCGGAATTGTTTTCACCGGTGCGGCAGACGACGGCCTGCCCGAAGCTATACAAAGAACGCTGCAACTATATCAAAACAAAACACGCTGGAAACAGGTTCAACTTGCCGCCATGCGCCAGGATTTTTCCTGGCGACGCAGTGCACAAATCTACCTTGAATTATATAAAACCAGCCTGGAACGAAATCCAAAACCCTCAAATTAACTGGTTCTACTGCCTTTTTGCAGTACTCAGACAATCCTTACGCCAGAGGCAGCCCATCTGGTCACACTCTCCACTATCCGCCGTAGCAAAACAGGCATAATTACCCTCAACCTGCTGTATTTTACGGATCAGATTTACTTTTGTTGTTTTACCTAACTTGATCCCGTTTTCTTTCGCAATCGTGCGAATCTGCTGCATCTGCATCTGTCACTCCTTAAAATGAAAAATTACAATCACCGGCTACCTGTTGAAGGTATAGCAAATAAATTCCAGATTGCACCCGGAAATTGTACATTCGAAAAAATAAGCTCTTATTACTATGACCACCATCAAGTCTGCAGGTTCATAGCAGCGCAAAAATGTTCGTCTTACGGTCTTCTGCTACAACATATCTGCTACTCTGTAATTAAGGTTTTGAAGTGTAAGCCCGTATATTTGTTTTTGAACCGGAAGTCTCTCACTAACTCAGGATGAAAAAAATGCGCATCGCACTGATTGGACTTGGAAAAATGGGCGCCAACATGGCCCGGCGACTATCTCGCGGTGGCATCGAGGTGGTCGGTTACAACCGCTCCCCCGATATCGTTTCCCAACTGGAGAAAGAAGAGGGCCTACTGCCTGCCGCTTCATTGGAAAAAGCTATCGTGCAACTGCCCTCGCCTCACATCGTCTGGTTAATGCTGCCCAGCGGTGAGGTGACTGAATCGGTGATTGAATCCTTAAGCGGCATACTTTCCAGTGGCGACATTCTTATAGATGGCGGTAATGCCAATTACCATGACAGCCAACGCCGCGCCGCTCAACTGGCCCCAAAAGGCATCGGTTTTGTCGATGCCGGCACCTCCGGCGGCGTCTGGGGACTGGACAACGGCTATTGCATGATGGTTGGTGGCGATGAGACCCATGTTAAAGCGATAGAACCGTTATTAAAAATTCTGGCACCGGCAGAGAATAAAGGCTGGGCACATGTCGGCCCGGCCGGTGCCGGTCACTTCACCAAAATGGTTCACAATGGCATCGAATATGGCATGATGCAGGCCATGGCCGAAGGGTTTTCCCTGTTACAGGGGAAACCGGAATTTCAGATTGACCTGGCTGAAGTCGCTGAAATCTGGCGTCACGGTTCGGTGGTACGCAGCTGGCTGCTGGATCTCACGGCAGAATTTCTGAGCGAAGATCAGAAACTCGAAAATATTTCCGCCTATGTGGCAGACTCCGGTGAAGGCCGCTGGACAGCAGAAGAAAGTATTGCCCAGGGCACTCCCACGCCGGTTATGACGCTGGCTCTGCTCATGCGTTTCGCCAGCCAGAAACAGGAAGGTTACGGCAATAAAATGCTGGCCATGATGCGCAACGCCTTTGGCGGCCACGGATTCAAAAACAAGGGATAAGCTCATGACCGAAGCCTGCACGTTTATTATTTTCGGCGCTACCGGCAACCTTGCGCGCAATAAATTATTACCGGCGATGTATCATCTGGAAGAAGCCGAACGCATTCCCGATGGCAGCGCCATCATCGGTTTCAGTCGTCAACAGTGGCAGGGCGACGAATGGCGCAAACCCATGGACAAAATCCTCAGCAATAAGGCGCGCGGCGGCGTGAAAGCCGATGTACTTGCGCGTCTGCACCAGCGTATGCATATGTTTACTGGCGACATGAGCGATGCAGAAAGTCTCAAGAAACTGGCCCAGGAACTGAAAAACAACCCGGCCTACCCGAAAAATCTTGTTTTCTATATGGCCATCCCCCCCGGTTTCTATGTACCGGTGAGTCAGGCCATCGCCGCAGCCAAACTGAACAGCGAAGAACATGGCTGGCGGCGCGTGGTGATTGAAAAACCTTTTGGCCAGGACGTTGAAGGCGCGACCCGCCTGAACAAAAGTCTGCACCAGCATTTCAAAGAATCCCAGTTGTTCCGTATCGATCATTATCTGGGTAAAAGTATGGTGCAAAATGTGCTGGTATTCCGTTTTGCCAACCTCATGCTGGAACCTCTCTGGAACCGTAACTATATCGACCATGTACAGATCACCCATTCCGAAGATCAGGGCATTGCTGGTCGCGCGGGGTATTATGATGGCGTCGGTGCCCTGCGTGACATGCTGCAAAGCCATCTACTGCAAATGCTGACCCTGGTGGCGATGGAGCCACCGCCCAATCTGGATGCTGAATCCCTGCGTGACGAGAAGGTCAAGGTATTGAAATCACTGCGCCCGATCTCACGCCGTGCGGTCAACGCGCACGCCTTTCGCGCCCAGTATGTGCAGGGCGAGGTCAACGGCAAAACCGTTCCCGGTTACCTGGATGAAGAAGGCATACAGAGTAACAGCAGCACCGAAACTTACGCCGCGCTGAAACTGTACATCGACAACTGGCGCTGGCGCGGGGTACCCTTTTATTTACGCACCGGCAAACGGCTGGCGAAAAACAGTTCGCTGATATGCATTCGATTCAAACACCCGCCACAGCAATTGTTTCGCCAAACCCATATCGAACAGATCAAACCAAACTGGATCATCCTCGGCATCCAGCCGCAGGAGTGCATGCGCATTGAAATGCAGATAAAACAGCCGGGCCTGGAAATGCTGGCCCAGACCACCCAACTGGATGCCAGTTACTGTTCCATGTCAAACATGAGGCTGGATGCCTATGAAGCCCTGTTGCTGGATGTCATCGAAAATGACAGCTCTCTGTTTCTGCGTTACGACGAAGTTCACTACGCCTGGGAAGCGGTCGATCCCATCATCAAGCTATGGGACAGTGAACGGGATTTTATTCATACCTACCCAGCCGGAAGCTGGGGACCGGACGGGGTACAGAAATTATTCGATCGGGAAGATCAATACTGGCGTAACTCACTTAACGAGTGACTGAAAAGCAAACTCGGCAGCCCCCAGCAAGCCCACCAGATCTTGCATGATCACCTTGACAGGAAAACTTTGCATCAAGTCAGACATGGCGCCTTTATTATGAAACGCCGCCAGAAAGTGAGGCGACTTTAATTGCTCTATAATCTTCGGCGCAATCCCACCGGCAAGATATACACCGCCCGTCGCCAGATAGTTCAGCGCGACATTACCGGCCTGCGCAGCATAAATACGAACAAAACAGCCCAGCGTCTGTAACGCAAGTTCATCATCGCCGAGTTGCGCATGATGGCTTATTTCTGCGGCCGGATCGGCGGCCTGCATAATGCTGTCGCTAAAGGCAGAAGGTGTGCCGTGTTCTTTAAGAAAAAAGCGGTAAATACGCACCAGGCCCGCGCCCGACAACAGATGTTCATAACAGACATAGCCCAGCGACGATTGCAGATAAGTCAATAAGCGGCTCTGCTCCTTGTCCAGCGGCGCAAAGCCCACATGCCCGCCTTCGCTGGGATAAGGAATATAGCCATTATTCTGATAGATCAGGCAACTGATCCCCAGTCCGGTACCCGCACCTATCAGGGCACGCCGGGCCTGTTGTTCAGACTGGCCGGTTTGCAGCGTAACCAGTTGTTCCTCACTCAGCGTGGCCAGTCCATAGCCCGCCGCCTGAAAATCATTCAGCAGGCTCAGCCTGTCAATCCTCAGGGATTTACCCAACTGATCGGCATTCAAGCGCCAGGGCAGGTTAGTTACCTGTGCCTGCTGCTGCCTGATCGGACCGGCTACCGCAAAGCAGGCTGCCAGAGGCTGAATGTCCTGGTGCTGCAGAAAATCTTCAACAATGGGAAGCAGGTCCGGGTATTGTTGACTGGGGTAAACCTGCTCGTGGATGATATGAATTTTTTCGGCGTCTTTTTCCGCCAGGCAGAGGCGGGCATGGGTGCCGCCGATATCTCCGGCCAGCACCCGGGTGCTCATGCCTGTTCCAGCTTGCTGGCTGCGGCCTGATCCAGAAACCACTCGCTGCGGGGCAGGCTGGCAAAGCGCTTAACCGGATAATCATGTTTATCTGTCGAAGCGAACACCTTAGCCAATACCTCGGCCTTGTCTTCACCACAGATCAGCAACAAACGCTGCTGCGCCTGTTCAATCACGGGAAAAGTCAGGCTCACACGCCAGGCTGTTAATTTTTCGACATAGACTTCGGCCACGCTACGCGTACGTTCATCGAGTATGGACGTGCCCGGAAACAGGGAGGCAGTATGACCATCCGCGCCCATACCCAGCATAACGAGATCAAACGTTATCCGTCCATGCTCATCGTGAGGCAAACGCTGCTCAAGAACTTTTGCATAGTTAGCCGCCAGCATGGCTGCCGACTGCGCCGGTTCAAGGGAAGCCAGTAACGCATCATCGACAACAGGATAAATATTGGCCTCAGGTATGTCGACATGGCTGAGCAAGGTTTCCCTGACCATGCGGTAATTACTGTCGGGGTGATCGCGCGCCACCATGCGCTCATCACCGAAAAAAGCATGTACCCGCGACCAGTCGATCTTTTCCCGGTATTCATCCATCAGCAAGTAACGGTGCAAATATTGAGGGGTGGAACCGCCAGAGAAGGCGATATAAAAAGCACCCCGATCCTGAATTGCCGCAACCGCACACTGCGCCCAGAACTCTGCCGCCGCTTTCGCCGCAGCATCTACGCTCTCGCTTACACAAATATTATTTTTTGCATCCATGAAATTCCGCCAGAGTATTTTCCATATCAGGACAAAGAACAAAGCTCGGGAATAGTGTTGCTTTTCCTTACCACTCGTCCCTGGCCACTCGCAACTTGATTTGGTGCCGAAGAGAGGATTTGAACCTCCGACCTACGCATTACGAATGCGGTGCTCTACCAACTGAGCTACTCCGGCAAAAGAAACAGAAATCAACCACCGGAAACCCCGGCGACAGACTGGAATTATACTGATGTCAGTGGGAAGGATAAATGAGAATGAATCACTAACAGAAAATTTTTTGTATTTTTACTGGATGTTGTCAGCAGCATTATCCGCATTGCGAACCCGGTAAATGATATCGACACGTTCTGCTACCGTGCCTTCAGGCAGCGCGGGCAAATTACTCACCAGCATATAACCATCTTCGATATCCGACAGCATGCCGGTATCCACATTATAGTAATGGTGATGATCGCTGGTATTGGAATCGTAAAACACCTTGGTGGGATCCACTATAATTTCACGAATCAGGCCTTTTCGGGCAAACAGTCCCAGCGTATTGTAAATCGTCGCCTTCGAGGCTTTCTGCTGTTCGGAATTTAGCTGCGACAACACCTGCTCGGCAGACACATGCTGTGGCCGGGCAAACAGAATATTGGCAATCTCGACCCGCTGCTGGGTAGGGGTAATATCGTACTCCAGCAACAGCTCGATGGCGCTGTATTTTGGTGTATCTTTCGTCGATTCAAGTGTTTCCATAAGGATACATTGTAACGCACCGATTTGGATAAAGTCCAATCTGCACTTGATCTCGGTCAATTTAACCTTTTATTAACTATGGGGATCTCATAGGCCTGGACGGGCACGATAGGCTCGCGCCCAAGCAGAATATCCGCCAGCAGGCGCGCCGAGGCCAGGCCCAGCACCACCCCGTTGCGGAAATGCCCACTATTTACATACAGCCCCGCTATTTCCGGGTGCGTTCCTATATAAGGTATACCTTCGGGAGAAGCAGGACGCAGACCCGCCCAGTGATGCTCGATGGCGTAGTTTGCCAGAGCCGGAATCAGACGCAGGGCCTCGACAGCCAGTGCTTTGCGCGCCGATTCCGTGGTGGAACAGTCAAAACCGGTCTCTTCCAGCGTGCTACCCACCAGCACCCGGCCATCCCGGCGGGCAATAACATAACGGTCATGACTCAGGACTATGCGTGAAACCAGGCCGGGTTGCCCGCGATAGAGAATCATCTGCCCGCGTACCGGCCGTACCGGTAAATCCAGCCCGGTTGCTGCCAGCAATTTGCCACTCCAGGCTCCGCCCGCCACCAGTACATTTGCCGCAGGCAGGGTTTCATTTTCGAGCACCACACCCTGTACCCGTCCCCCGGACTGCGCCAACATTTTGACTGTGCTGCGCTCTTTAATTACAATACCCTGATTTACAAGGCTTTCTTTCAGGGATTTCAACAGGCGCGGATTGCGCACATGAGCAACCTCAGGCAACCAGAGCGCAGCTTCGGGCGCTTCGCCCAGCGCGGGTTCCAGAGAGCGAATGTCATCAGCCCCTGGCTGCTCCAGTCGGTAACCCCAGCGTTGCGCCCAGTTATTGGCCTCGCCAACTTCCTCCATGTCCAGAATCAGCAGGCCATTTCCCTGCAATTGCGGATCGATGCCGCTTTGCTCCTGCAGCTGCTGAATAAAAGCCGGATAATGCGCCTGGCTCCAACGCGCCAATGCGCTAACTGCATCGGCGTAACGCCAGGGATAAAGCGGCGAAA